>VOFD01000866.1_pt1 | contig 36001 bp, 43 predicted proteins | sample 5384101 | NCBI WGS metagenome assembly VOFD01 (sample SAMN12384723, study PRJNA508395) | human gut metagenome | isolation source: healthy gut C | host: Homo sapiens
ATGAATCCGGTTTACCAAAACAACGTCAACAAGGATTTTCAGCAAAAAGAAGGTTTGAAGCAAAACTCGGGAAAACGCGTCCAAAACTGGGTCGGGCTGGCTATGACAGAAGCCGAAAACGAAAACAGGCAGACTAATTTCGGGCAAGCTTACGAACGTTTGGGAATAGCCGGAAAAGTACAGTCCGGACTTTATAAGTTTTCACATCTGGTTCAAAGTTCCGGTATAAAACTGGCAAAATTCGGCGCAAAACTGGCCAAAAACACAAAATATATGCCGGCAAGCCAATTGGCCGGCGTGACCTGTATGGCCCTGGGAGCAGAGCTTGCCGTCGGCGGCACTATTTTCAAAAAGCCTGGCAAATCCCGATTATATCTTGCAATTTACCAAGCGAAAAAAACAACAAAATACAAACGCCGCGCAAAGGCATAAAAACTTTAACGGAAGACAAAACCAAAGAGGCGAACGCGCCGCAAAAGGCACGTTGCCAGGTTAATCTGCGGGCATTGCGCGGATTGGAAAGCGAGACAAAAGCTCCGGCAGTGGCATCGCCTCGGTACCATGCCAACATTCAAACGATTGCTGCTCTGCACAACCGGACAAAGCAGCACTAATCGGCACAGCGGCCGCAATCGGAGCATCCGTTGCAAATCAGACGGCTGCCGCAGGAATCGCAACGGCGGCGAAAGGACTTCCGGTAAACTTCCGGATTGCCGAACAATGCGGACTGAACCGGCGGCGCAAGTTTGAAGTCCTGCGGTTTTCCCTGATACTGAAGACCGGACTTGAAAGCCTGCCGGCTTTGTACGCCTTTGTCGGGGATACGGTAAACTCTGCCGTCTTTAACAAAGCAGGAACCGGTTTCAATAAAACAAAAAGTGGTGTTAAAGGCGACACATTCGTCATAAAGATTTTTGACCCAGGCAAAATCCAAAGGACGCGAACCGTCATAATTCTCACCCCCGGCAATCACCTGCTCTATCTGTCCGGAAGGGAGATAATCCCGAATGCTGACCGGGCCGATAAAAGGCGCCACCATAATGCCCTTATGTTTGAACGGCAATTCCAGCAACAAGGGAATACGCTCATCGGCACGCCGCTGATTTTCACAAGTGACATTGAAAAAAACGTTATTCCACCCTTCTCCCCAATCAGCGGGCAGATTGGCGGCTACACGCTCAGGTCTCTTGGTCAGCAGAAAAAAACGACATCAGGACGCTGCCTTATGATTTTCCAGGCATCGACACGCCAAGCGTCGGCTTCTTCCAGAAAGAAGTCAGACGTCATACACACGCGCAGCTGTTCTCCGCTTTTGACCTTATAGCTGCCATTTTTGTCTTTTTGCAAAGGATAGTCAAAATTATTTTTGACCTTGTAAATATGCTCGCCGCGGCCGCCGCGCTGCCGGTCCAGGAAATACATATAACAGTTTTGGCAGCCTTCGCTCTTTTTTATGCAGCCGTGCCAAGGGTTCCAGATGTCATGCATTGTGTCCTCGTTCTTATTTTGTTCTTAACAAATACATCAGGAAAACGACAACGTCAAGCACCTAAAAGAAATTATACCCGGCCCGGCTTACCGGCTTTTTGCATCAAAGTAAAAGCCCAAAAGCAAAAAAGCATATAGCCGGCGACAGAAATTACGGAGGCCTCAACTCCGAAAGCTCCCCCGCTTATCAACAAAGAACGGGTTGACATAACATAGCTGTAAAACGAATCAACATCTGCCGTGTCGCCAAAATGTATAATTCCTCCGACAATAAGAACGTTCCACATCATATGCATCCAAACGGCATTCCAGACGTTGCCGCTTTGCAAAACCACGGCTCCGAGCATAAAGCCCAAAAAACTTATTGCCGTAAAACCTGCAGCGTCTCAACCACCGGAAGCTTTTGCTCCAGCGCGTGCAGCAGGCCAAAGAGCAACGACGTCAAAACCAGAGCTGTCCGCGGATTCCAGCGGGTTTCCAAGGCTCTGAGAATAATGCCGCGAAAAGTGAACTCCTCCACAACGGCAACGCTTATTCCGGTAAAAAAAACACGCCGGAAGCCAAAATCTGAGCAGTATGCTGTTTTGCCCACAAGGAATGCATTATATTTCCGGAAAACAGAAAAAAACAACACATCACACTCACCGGCAGAACGACAGCGGCTCCCCGCCACGGCGAATCAAGCCGAAAAGCGCCGATACCGCAATCCTCAAAAGAAAGCCTTAAGACATAACCGCACCATATCTTCAGAATCAAAAGAGAAAAAGTGACATAAGAGATTCCGAGAAAAAGAGACGCTTCCGGCGGCCAAGCCGGTCCGAAAAAAAGCGTTTTAAGCATACTGCTCAGCAACTGGACGCCAATAATCGCCGGCAATACTCCCAGCGCCGCCAACGCCGTATTTACCCTGACTTTTAACATAGAGCTTCCCCGGATACTTTGTATGCTTCCTGAGGTAATCAGGGAAATCGGCGGTTTAAAGCGTTTATAAACCAATTATCGTGGCACCGGCGTTTTCGGTATATTTTCCAAATCGTCACAAGGCATTACGCTGTTGACTTTTGAGCATTTAAGCAATAGTCTGGGCTCAATAAATTGCACTTATTCAGTCTATTAGTAATTTTAATTATTTAACCATGGAAACAACTTATTTGAAAAACGGCAATTTGTATGAAGTCAGGCTTACGGTGTTTCTGGCTTATGTCGAATATGTCGGAAACGGAAATTATCCGTTCTGCTGCAACATTTTTACCGTAGACGACAAACATTTTCGCTGCGCCGTCAAACCCGGCGACGTTGCCGAACTGTTTTTGCTTCAACGAGGCGACAATCTGGTTTTGCAATTGGTGCCGGTAGTTGAAGCATCGTTGGTAATGGGTTTGGCCTCGTTCCGGAATCTGTCGCAGAAACGGATAAACCTCGGAGAACAGAAAACACCCCTTCATGCTTGGGAGTTTTTCAGCACTGCGTTGACAGTTCAAGAGGTTTGCGTGCTGCCGATGCCTTATGCCCTTACCGGCGCTGCCATAACGATGCAAGATGCATATTACTGCGTTATCAAGGATTTGCAGAACGGTTTTATCGGCTTTTCGGCAACGTCACGCTTTCTTTACGAAATTCTGAGTTCGCGCTGCGGTGACTCTGTCAATATCGTTTTGCACGGTCATGACTGGCTTGATGGATTTTTAGTTTTGCAAAACTATATCAACACATCAAGAAAAACCGACGGCATCAACGAAGCTGTACGCAACTTGTAACTTACGTCAAAAACACAAAAAAAGCCGTCACAAGGACGGCTTTTTTAATGGCGGGAGTGACGGGGCTTCGCAGTCATGCTGCTCGGGAGTTTATTTTGTAACAATAGCTCTCTGCGCTGTCGCTTAATCGCTCTATAACAAAATTTCACCTGTCGTTTAAGAAATGCCACTACTCTGGCATTTCTTATTTCTCCAGCCCCAAGGGGTTCGAGCCCCTAAACTTACACAAAAAAGCCGTCACAAGGACGGCTTTTTAATGGCGGGAGTGACGGGGCTTCGCAGTCATGCTGCTCGGGAGTTTATTTTGTAACAATCGCTCTCTGCGCTGTCGCTTAATCGCTCTTTAACAAAATTTCACCTGTCGTTTAAGAAATGCCACTACTCTGGCATTTCTTATTTCTCCAGCCCCAAGGGGTTCGAGCCCCTAAGCTTATTACACAAAAAAGCCGTCACAAGGACGGCTTTTTAATGGCGGGAGTGACGGGGCTCGAACCCGCGACCTTCTGCGTGACAGGCAGACGCTCTAACCAGCTGAGCTACACCCCATCGGGTTAACGAGGTATCTTATACAAAACAAAAATATAAAAGCAAGTACTTTTTTAAGAATTTTATATTTTTTTCACCTTTTGTGTATTATAATAAATTTTAGCGTACGGACTTATACACATAAACCTTAGAAACATCTTTCTTAATTATCAAGTTATCTGTATATTTTCGTAATATGGTCAGCATAAATTCGTTTCTGGCCGCTGTAGTTTAACCACAGAGTAGTTACTGATATGAGCTTAAAAAACTATCTTAAACTGGATCTTAAGCATAAAAACAAAGCATAAAGTCATTACCTTAGGATATGCTTTAGCCGTTACGTTTGCCTTTATCCTTTCCCTGACCAACAACAATTACGTTGAAGCGTCGGTATCCAAAAACGAGCGGCTGGATTATCTGATGATTGAGAACAGCGTCGCCAGCAACCTCAGCAATCCGGAAACGATATACCCCGAAAGTTCTGTCGACAACATAAAAACCCTTTTCAGTATGATATCCTCTTTCGTGAAGGAAAAAATGTAGATCAGGAGATTACCGTAAAAAGCGGCGATACCCTGATTTCGCTTTTAAATGACCTGGGTTTGAATCGCCAGGAAGCCAACGACATCTATTACAAATTAAAAAAGCACTATGATCCGCGCGACCTCAGAGCCGGCGAAAAAATAAAGGTTCAGACGGTTGTTGATACGCAGACGCAGGAAATTATCGCGCTCAACAGCATTACCATTCAGCCTAAGGCGGGTGAAAGACTCGTCATTACCCAGGCTGAAGACGGAGATTTTACCGTCAATAAGGAAAAAGACGAACTCATTGAAGAAGTCAACAGCGCCACCGGCAGCATTGAAGGCACCCTTTTCGCACAGTATGCAGAAGCAGGGCGTCCCTTCCCGCGTTGTGAACAACTTTATTCAGATTTTTGCTTATTCGGTCGATTTCAGAAGAGACGTCCGCCGCGGCGACAAGTTTGAAATCATATATGAAAACAAAATTTCGCCCGACGGCAAAGTGGTTCAATCCGGCGACATCATATATGCGGGCTTAATTTTACGCAAAGAGAAAATCGGCCTTTATCGTTACAAGGACAGACACGGAAACACCGAATACTATGACGAAAAGGGTCTGGCAATGAAAAAGACTCTTTATAAAATGCCGCTGAACTATGCGGCCCGGATTTCGTCACCGTTCGGGAAGCGGTATCACCCGATTTTGAAACATTACAGAATTCACTGGGGCGTTGACTATGCCGCTCCGATGGGAACCCCGATTTTGGCCGGCGGCGACGGTGTTGTTCAAGTTGCCAAGTATAACGGCGCCTACGGAAACTATGTTAAAATCCGTCATAACTCCGAATTTTCGACCGCCTACGGCCACATGAAAGGCTTTGCCCGCGGAATGAAACCGGGAAAACGGGTTAAACAAGGACAGGTTATCGGTTATGTCGGCAGCACGGGGCGCTCAACCGGCCCCCACGTCCACTATGAAGTCGTCCGCAACGGCCGGCGCGTCAATCCCCGTACGATTAAGGCCTCTGCGGGAGAAAATCTGGCCGGAGTCCACTTAAAGAAATTTAAACAAATGGTTGCCGAAGTTAAGAGTTCATACCAAAATATGTTTGCTCAAAACGAAGCTCCTCAAAAAGTGGCGAAAAAATAGACATTTCATTTGAGAAAAAATCAAAAGCCTCCGGCTGTTTCCGGAGGCTTTTTGCTACGGCCGATTGTGTACTAGTAAATTAGCTATTGATATAGCCGGGCATATCAGTTAGAGTTTGTTTATATTAATTACAAGCTATTTCATTCCGAGGTATAAATGAAAGGTATCATTTTAGCGGGTGGAAGCGGAACCCGTCTTTATCCGCTCACAAAGACAATGTCGAAACAGCTGTTGCCGGTTTATGACAAGCCGATGATTTATTATCCTCTGGCGACGCTGCTCCTGTTCGGAATAAAAGACATATTGATAATCTCAACGCCTCAGGATACGCCGAACATTGAAAAGCTGTTCGGCAAAGGCGACAAAATGGGGCTGGACATCAGTTATGCCATCCAAAACAAGCCCCAAGGCATAGCACAGGCATTTACAATCGGCGCGGATTTTATCGGCAATGATGACGTTTGTCTGATTTTGGGTGACAATATTTTCTATATGGGAGACCAGATTGAGCGTTTCCGCGAAGAGGTTTCGCATAATAACGGCGCGACGGTATTCGGATATCATGTTTCCGACCCAGAGCGTTTCGGCGTTGTGGAATTTGACAAAGACTTTAAGGCCGTATCGTTGGAAGAAAAACCCAAACAGCCAAAATCAAACTATGCCGTTGTCGGCCTTTATTTTTTACAAGTCTGACGTCGTGCAAAAAGCACGCCAGCTGAAGCCTTCTCCGCGCGGAGAGCTGGAAATTACGGATCTGAACAAAATGTATTTGCAGGAAGGCCGCTTAAACGTTGTTCCGATGAAACGCGGCAATGCCTGGCTGGACGCCGGCACGCCGGAGAGTCTGATGGATGCGGGGCAGTTTGTACAAATCATTGAAAAGCGGCAGGGATTGAAAATCGCCTGTATTGAAGAAATCGCCTATCGGCGCGGTTTTATAAACGACGGCAAGATGAAGGCATTAATCAACGAGCTTAAAGACGGTACGGCGTATAAAGACTATCTGCGTAAGGTCTTTGAAGAATACCACGAACTTTAAGCCTGCGGAGCTCTTGATTTGGAGCCTGGCTATATTACATTAAGAAGATATAAGGCAGGTGAAAATGAAATTTTAAACCGATTAAAGAAATCAAAAAGCCTCTGTTTTGTTGTCAAACGATGACGGAATTAACAGCATCGGCATTAAAATTCTGGAAGAAGAACTGCAAAAGACCGGCGCCGACATTACGGTGGTAGCTCCTTTGGGAGAACGCAGCGGTGCCGGGCATGCGGTTACCTCAGAATTAACAGAATTGGAACATTATGATTCCTGGATGCGTCTGCCCAGAAAAAAATCGAACGTTTTGACGAGCGCCATTATGCCGTTGACGGAACGCCGGCAGACTGCGTCAACGTCGCGCTCTCTTTGATTATGGAAGGACGCAAGCCAGATTTGGTGATTACCGGCATAAACATCGGTCGAAACCTTGCCGAAGACATAACTTATTCGGGAACCGTAGGAGCGGCAATGGAAGGATTGATTCACGGCGTTCGTTCAATCGCTTTCTCCCAACAAATCGAAGGACGCATACCGGACTGGCAAATTGCCCGTCAATACGCGGCACCTTTGGCTGAAAAACTGATTGCACAAAGTTTTGACATCAATACGCTTATCAGTATCAATTTTCCCAATGTTCCGCTTTCCGAACTGCGAGGCATATCCCTCGCCAGACACGGAGAACGCCGATTTCCGCAAAAAGAGCTCCTGAATCAAACCTGGCCCGACGATTATCAGGAAATAGAAAAAATCAAATCGTCATTACGCCGCTCAAAATCGATTTTACCGATTATGAAGCTTTGGACAAACTGAAAACACTGTTTTAAAAAAGGAACTATTTGTGTTTTTACAAGTATTGCGGCTTTCTTTGCCGGCGCTTTTTTGTGCCTCAACGGAATTTTTCCTGATTAGGCATTGTTTTTGTCCTGCATTCGTACATTCAGAAAATGTGCAACGGCCTCATCAATAACCCTGATGTCTTTAACCTGACATTTGTTTTGGACACAGTCAGCCAGCCATTTTACGGCAGCGTCGGCATTTTCGACCACGGCGTCAGAAGTGGCGCCGATAAACGGATGTATCCAGTCTGCAACAACCGAGGCGCGGATACGCATATTGCTCCGTCGATGGTGGCTGTCTTTGGGCAGCACGGTCACAACCGGTTTGGCAAAATATTTAGCGATAATCAGTTCCTGAGAAGTTCCCAACCCCAGCTTTTGCTCGGCATTGACGATTACGGCATCCGCTTCCTTTATCATCCAGGCATCGCAGCCGAAGCGAAACATCGCATCTTCTTCATGTGAGGGTTCACCGGCAAATGAGGCATTAGGATCCAGCACGGTTAAATCGTCAAAACAAGCTGCCAATTTCGTCTTATATTCCACGCGCCAGTCTGTATAACCGGCAATTTCGCCGCCTTTGGGAATTTTTCCGGCCAAATAAACTTTCATACCATATTCCTCGCTTGATGTTTTGCAGAAGTTTAAACCGCCGGCATCCTAATGTCAACCGTGTGCCGCAATAAACAAAAGGCACCTTTTTCAAAGGCGCCTTTTGTTTCACATTTTACCAAGGATATTCCCGGTAATTTTTAAATAGTTTTCCGTAAATCTGAGCTCCGTTGACACCTTGCAAAACAGGATCCAAAATCCGCATTGCGCCGTCAATTTCATCTATAGCCATTTGCGCTTTCCTTTCCGTATTTCCCAGATTTTGCGGATTGGGCTTTTCATTGGTTATCCAACCGGTGTCTACACTGTTCATAAAGACGTTATAGTCCTTGTAGTGCGGCGCAACCGTCCGGGTAATCATATTCAACGCGGCTTTGGCCATATTTGTATGAACATGGCGGGTATTTTTACGCGGGGCATAAAAATTACCTTCCATCGCCGAAACATTAACGATAAATGCCGCCCTGTCCGGTTTGCTCATTAGCGGCAGCAATTGCTGCATCAATATAAAAGGCGTAACCAGATTAATCTGCAAAACCTCGTATAATTCCAACAAAGGCACCTCTTCCATCTGATACATCCAGCTGTTATGCGGCCGCAGGTCAAGCTGCTGTCCGTCTTTATCCAAGAGTCCTTCCGGAAAAACGTCTCGTTGTTATCATCATTGTCTTCCGGCAGAATCCGTAATTGAGACAAAGCAACGCTGTTTAAAACCGTTTCCGATAATTTCAGGAAAAATGCGTTTTCTCCCGTGCCGATATGCTTCATTTGGCAAATGACATCCTCAACGGCCGGCGGCAGTTTTTCCGCTTTCCAAAGATGTTTGTAGAAAGGCACCGGGCGACGAACCGTTTGTGCCGCGTTGTTTATCAGGATATCCAAAGGCTTTTCTTTTAACACCTGAATCAGATTGGTGATTGAAGATATGCTGCGGAAATCTGCTCCGATAATCTTGAGACGGTCTTTTGCCTCCGAAAAACAAGGCAGCAGGCTATAGCGTTTGAGCGCATCGTTCGGGAAACGCGTTGTTACCACAACCTCAGCACCCATTTCCAGCAAAAAGCCTAGCAGTTTCAAAACCGATTTTAACCCTTCCCCGGTTATCAAAGCGCGATATCCGGCAAGATTGCTTCGCTGCATTCGTTTCCGGTAATTAAGTTCTCCGCACAGGGGGACACATTTCCTTATAAAAAGGATGAGCCGTTTCATACGGCTGTTCACAACAATAACAAACTTTTCTGGTAAAGTAAGCGCCTAAACGTTCTTCTTTTGTTTCCATATGATATTTATTTTATAATTTTCAAAAAAATATTATTGTGTACATCAGAAAACAAACTTCGGAAATCACAATAATATTTAAATAACTATATCGCAGAAGCGGTATAACACCGAAACAACCATCATGCAACAGTAAAAACACTTAATTTATTTCCGTATGTTGACAAACACCGCCGATGAGAGAGGCTCCAGCGGAGGGATACAATTATATTTTCGGGCTGAGGAGTTCCAATACGTCTACAGCAGACGCTGCTGATTTCGCCATAAAAAAACCTCCGCAAGGGAGGTTCTTTTTATGGTGCCGGTTAGTAGACTGACTTCGCTTTGCTTCGTCGCTGCGTCGTCGCAAGGGCGGCGATACCCCCGTCTCGCCTGCTCCTCCTGGTCAAACTACCGCTTCGGTAGTTCGAGCTGTTATATAAATACCATAAAAAACCTCCGCAAGGGAGGTTCTTTTTATGGTGCCGGTTAGTAGACTCGAACTACCGACCCACGCATTACGAATGCGTTGCTCTACCAACTGAGCTAAACCGGCATTGCTTTGTTATTTAACGCATCAAAATATAAAAATCAAGTAAAAAGTCCATTATTAAAGTTTTTTCACAATGTTTATAAAATCATCGCCGCGTTCCATAAAGTTTTTATAATATCCAAAGCTGGGAGCCGTGGGCGAAAAAAGGACGACTCCTCCCCCGGCGCCTTTTAGTATTTCGTATGCCTCTTTCACTTCCTGAAACAAACTTTCAGCCTAGATAAGTTTAAAATCTGCACGTTTGACATTTTCCCGAACGGAGGCTGCAATTTGCGAGCCGCACTGAAACAGCGTAACAGCGGCCTTGACCCGGGAATTTCCGTCTATGTAACGGGCATACTCGGTATAATCCTGCTTGTTTTCGATACCTCCGGAGATGATAACCATATTGTCTTCAAAACTTTTCATTGCGCCGATAGCCGCTTCCGGCGCCGTCGATATGCTGTCATTAATAAACAACACGCCGCCGACTTTTGCCACTTTTTGCAGTCGGTGCGGCAAACCTTCAAAACTTTTCAGACTTTCAAGCGCCGCCTGAACATCCAATCCCAAATCCTTCACAATGCTCATTACACCGCACAGATTGTCCAGATTATGGTTACCGCTGATTTGCAGCTCATCAATGGAAAGCAGCGGTTTGTCCTGAAAATAAAGTTCGCGCCCTTCGGCATGGAAACCGTCATAAACATCGTAGTAACGAACGTTTTTCAAATCCCGGGTATAAGCTTTGAGCTGCTCGTTCCGATTGCAGACCCAGCAGCTTTCTCCCGCCTGCTGGTGCGCCGCCAGATGAATTTTATCCCGGCAATAGTTTTCATGGCCGTTATGCCAATCCGTATGCACGGAAAAAGATTGGTAAACATAACAATGTGCGGCGATGCGCTCAAATCGCTGGCCTGATAGCTTGAAAACTCTCCGACAATGTAATCATAATTTCCATCTATCAGCTCAATCAACGGTTTACCGATATTTCCTCCCAAAGCGGCATGACAGCCGGCTGATTTTAGGATGTGGAAAAGCATACTGACGCTGGTGCTTTTTTCCCTTTGAACCGCTGATGCCGATAACTTTTGTCCGGGGACGCCCGGCTCTCATTTCACTCAGAAACAAATCAGAGCACGAGGTTATTCTAATTCCGCGCGACTCGGCATCCTGTATTTCTTTTTTATAAATGCTAACCCCGGGGAACGAATAATTACGTCTGTTTTTTCAAACAGTTTCCAGTTTTTCGGCACCATCATCATCGTTATATATCATCAAATTTGCCGCCAGGGCATGACGTTCTATATATTCCTTGGCAGCACGGCCTTCCGTACCCATTCCCCAGATAAGAATATTTTTCCCTTTAATCTCACTTATCAGCATCTTGCTTGCCTTTCTTTTTCTTTGATGCATAGAACTGGCTTTCGGTTTCTTCAGCAACCTTGCTTCCCTGGTGGACAACCAGCTGGTTGAACGGAATTTCAATTCCTTCTTCGGCAAAGCGGCGGTTTATCTCAAAGCGCAAATCACTGGGAACAATCCAGCCGTTCCAAATATCGCTCACATAAACGCGCAGTTCAAAATTCAGGCTGCTGGCTCCGAAATCCGTGAACAGAACATACGGTTCGGGTTTTCTCAGCACCTTTTTATTGGCTGATGCACATTCCAGCAAAATATCCCTTACCTTTTTGCGTATCAGAGCCGTAGGCTACGCCCACCTGAATGGCATAACGTGCCCAGTTGTTGCTGTGCGTCAAGTTTGTGACCGTTGTGGACAACAAATTTGCATTGGGGATAATCAAACTTGCCCGTTTGAAAGTTTCGACTTCGGTAGAACGAATGTTAATCTGTTTAATCCGGCCTTCTTCACCGTTAATGATTACCCAGTCGCCAACCTTAATCGGACGCTCGAACAACAAGATGATACCAGAGACAAAGTTGTTAACGATATTCTGCAAGCCTAAACCAATACCGACTGACAAAGCACCGGCAACCAACGCGAAGTTTGTCAGGCTGCCGCCCATTATGGCGATTGCCAGCAAAGTTGCCACCACATAGCCGACAAAACCAAATCCCGCCGCCAGAGAATGTTTGACACCGTCATCTATATCCATGCGGGAAAGAACATTATCCTGCAGCCGGCGACGCATTGCCTTTACCAAGGTGATGACAATGAAGAAGGACAAGATTCCGAGCGCAATAGATATCAGAGAAATGCGAACCCCGCCGACGGTAAATCCGGTAAGCAAGCGGTATATCAGCGTATTCAGCACGTCTGTGGAACACGCCATAAAGCCAGGATGAAAAATATGCCGGCCAGAACAAAAATCGGGTCAATAACCAAACCGGACCAGAAATTGATTTTGGAAATAATCCGGCGGCGCATACGAAAAGTTTTTTATCCAAATACGAAGCAGCAGAATGCGATGCAGCATTTCGTAAAACATTTTGCGGATGACCATCAAAACGCCGACAATGACGGCAGACAGCAGAAAACGGTTCAGAATGAACGCCGAAAGATAGGGATATCCAAACAGTGAAATAACAAAAGAACCAAAGGCAAACAACGAAATGAAAAACGTCAGACGGAAAGAGTTGTCATCACTGTTTATTTCCTCATCATCCTCAGAAGCTGCCGGCAGCTGGTCGTCGTTGGGCAGCAGAGTCGCGGAACCGTTTTCTTCGGCCGAGGAATCGGCAACAACGATGTCGTCCCACAAAACGCGCTTGGTAATAAGAATGATGCAAAAGGCCTTAACCGCAGAAGACATAGCCATCATATAAGTCAAAAAGCTCAATCGGGTAATTGTGAACGGTAACGATGTGTACCAGAAAAGACATAATGCCAATCATGGTAACGCTGAAATAAAAAGCGGAGGTCAGTCTTTTGGCCTTGCTGTTATCGACATTGACCAGACGCCATTTTTCGTTATAAGGGGCAAAAATCACCCTCGAAACCGCACGTCCCATAACCACATAGAGAGAATAATACAAAAAGCTTTTCAGCAACGTTCCCAGAAAACCGCTGTCCAAAACCTTAGTACTCACCATCCAGGCCAAGCATGAACCGATGATGAAAGCCGGAATTACGCCATAAGCTATGGCAACGGCAATCGCCGCTATAACTTTTTTTCCGTAACGGGGATGTTCGATATCCTTACGATAGCCGAAACGTCGGATAATAAACACGCGCAAATAATAGCCCAGCCATGAAATGAACAAAATAACCAAAGCAACCGGAATAAGCTTTGATTTTACCAGATTGCGGGTTTCCTGATTGAGCGAGGAGTACCAGTCAACCGGAGATTTGATAATGTCAAAAATCATCCCCACAAACAAACTGGTGGACGACAGAAACTCCTTGGGATAGGCAAGAGGCGTTACTCTGATTAAAAGATTTCCCAACAACTCTTCATTGCGAAGATTAAAAATTGCGACATCCAATTCATCCAAGCGCGCAAGCAAAATGTCAACTTCGGCAATACGAGCCTTTTCGGTAGACTGCTCGTTTTTGAACTCGCGCCGCTTCTGCGCAATCAGGGGAACCTCTTTGCCGTCTTCCGGCTCAGGCCCTAAAGCATCAAGCTTTTTTTTCCACAAAACGCAGGGAACTCTCGATGCTTTTTTTTATGTCCAGCAAATCTATGCGGGTAGCCGCGATGTATTTGACATCTTCGGACAAATCGGCAGAAGTTACGTCGTTGCTTTTGAGGGATTTTTCAATTTTGGTGAGCTTGTTGCTGATATCGGTATAATTGAGCTCGGCGCTCAGGGATGTCACATTGGACTGCGTCCAGGCAGAAACCGGAGCGGCAAACAGCAGCAATACCGACATAACCAAAGCAGAAACAATTTTTTTCATTGAGGAATCCCCCTCGTCAAAGTTTTTAATTGGAAGTTTCAGTCAGCAATTTGGCAACCGCAAGCGCATTTTTGGCCACCCCTGCCCGCAGATTGTCGGCCACACACCAAAAACTGATGCCGTTTTCAACCGAGGTATCCTGACGCAGGCGGCTGATATAAATGTCATTTTCACCCTGAACGTCGTTGACCGTGACGTATCCCCCGTCAACATGCTTATCAAAGACCACGATACCAGGAAGTTTTTTTCATCAGTTCGCGAGCGTCTTCAACATCAATATCCTCGGCACATTCGACATTTACATATTGCCCGCAGCCGATAAAGGCGGGAATAATCGCACAATTGGCATGTACTCTGACATCCGGTCCCAAGATTTGTTTGGTTTCGGCATTAAATGCCCATTCAACGACAGTTTCGTCCCCTGAAAATCCCCAACCTGCGGAATAACGTTGAACGCTACCTGTTTGTGGAAGACCTGCTGATCGTCAACCAAAGTATCATTCATAAAGATTTTGCGGGTCTGGTTAAACAATTCGTCCATTCCTTCTTTGCCGTAAACAGAAGTTGAGGTGTAATCCGAGACGACGATACGGGTAATTTGGTATTGCTCATGAATATTTTTGAGCGGAAGCAGCATCTGGGTAACGCCGGCAGAAGGCACCATCACCAATCCGCGCTTAGCCGCAGAAAGCTTTTCGCCGTTAATTCCGCTGATTATCATCGGAACGTCTGGGTCGCCGAAAAAGGCGGAGGAACAGTCAACCACCTTTACGCCTTTGGCCAAAGCATGAGGAACATACTTTTTCGCCACCTCGGCCGCCACGCAGAAAACGGCTGCGGCAACACCGCTGAAATCAAATTTATCAAGGCTTTCGACATCCAGCTCGTCATCTTCGCCGAAGGAAACCATATTTCCCAAGGCCGACTTGGGCTCCAGAGCAACCACCTGCTCCGGTTTATAGCCTTCTTCCGCCAAATAAGAGAGAATCTCGCGACCAATACTTTCCTGAACACCAACAACGGCAATTTTTTTCATTTTTTTATCCTTAAATAATTAAACTTTTGCAAAACGTTTAGGAAATAATAGCACCCGGGGCATAACAAATACAAGCGGGTAATTAAAATAAGCCACAAAAAAGGGGCTTCTCAGCCCCTTTGGGAAAAGTCTCAAGCGTCAGCTTTTATTTCGGCAGCCACCTGTTCCAGCGACAACCGTTTTTGCTCGCCGGTCGCCATATTCTTCAGGGTATAATCCCCGGCGGCAGCTTCGTCCTCTCCGATAATAATCAGGTATGGAATTTGAATCTTGTTGGCGTATTCCATTTTCTTTTTAAACTTCACATTACGCAGATAAACGTCTGCGGGAATATCCGCCTTGCGTAAACAACCTGCCAGTTTGAGGGCATTATCCTTATAGTCTTCGCTTTGCATTATTATCAGGGCGCGATTGGGGGTCGGCCCTTTGATTTTCAGCAGGTTATGGCTGCGCAGCTGGTCAAACAACCGGGTCAGCCCGATGGAAATGCCGACGCCCGGAAACTTTTCATCCATAAAGACGCTGGAAAGATTCTCATAACGACCGCCGGAACAAACCGAACCAAATTCGGGATATGCGTCAAAAAACGTTTCATAAACGGTTCCGGTATAGTAATCGAGCCCACGGGTAATACTCAGGTCGATTTGAATGTTGGCGGGATTAATACCAAGGCTGGCAGCCTGAGAAATGACGGTCTTAAGTTCGGAAAGTCCGTTTTGATAATTTTCGTTTTCAATTGCCAACGCCTCCAACGCAGCAAGGATTTCATCATTACTGCCGCCAATTTTGATAAACTTCAACAATTTCCGATTGGTTTCTTCAGGCAGTCCCATATCCTGCAATTCGCCTAAAAAGGCGGCTTCGGGGATTTTTTTGATTTTATCTACCAGACGCAGGACATCAACCGTCTTGTCCGCGACGTTCAGGCTTTCCAAAAAACCGGATAAAAGTTTGCGGTTGTTAAGGTAAATTTTAAATGCGGGCAATTCCAATTTGTTGAAAATCGTATAAATAACCGCCAACACCTCCGCATCATAGGCAATGTTGAGCTCATCGCGATCAATAATGTCAATATCACACTGATAAAATTCGCGAAAACGGCCTTTTTGGGGCGTTCGCCACGGTATACCTTGCCAATCTGATAACGTTTGAACGGAAAAAGTCAAATCGTTGTTGTATAGGGCGACATATTTTGCCAACGGCACCGTCAAATCAAAACGCATAGCCAAATCCGTATCGCCCTTTTTGAATTCGTAAATCTGTTTTTCGGTATCTCCGCCGGACTTAGAAAGCAGCACCTCGGCAAGTTCCAAAACCGGCGTATCAAGAGGAGCAAAAAGCCAAACAGCTCGTAGGTATGTCGGATTACGGCTTTCATTTGCCCCATAACGATTTGTTCCTGCGGCAAAAGTTCCATAAATCCCTGTAAAGTTCTCGCTGTCATTGTTTCCTCTTTATTGTAAAAATTATAAAAACCAAGGATTATTAATAATTTGAATCGGCTTATTTGTCAAATATAAAAACCCCGGATAAATCCACCGGGGTTTTCACATTATTTAGGTGCCTTAAGCATCAAATTCCATACAGCAGTCGCACATACGGCTGGGAGCGCCGGAATAAGGACAGCAGCAGCTTCCCTGCACAACCGGCACCGCGCTTGTACAATTTGGATGCCCCAAGGTCTGGCAAGGGTTGACCGGTACAACCGGTTTGGATGCACATTTGTATTTTGTGGTCCCGCAGGCCGTACAAGAATCTAATACTCCATACGAACAACTTGTAAAGCTATAGCCGGAACACTTACTTGAATAGGAGCAAGTCTCACACTTATAACAGGTGCCGAAGTCGCACCACAAGAGCAAACCTTGGAAGTTGTCCCGGTCTGGGTCTGAGAGGACGAACAGCTGGAAGACTGGTACCCGCTGGGACAGCTGTAGCTGTGAGTGTGCGCCGGGGCTTTGTAACAGGTTCCCGAAGCAGCACCACAAGAACAGGTCTTGGACGTCGTTTGAGCCGAACTTCCCCAAGAGTTTGAGCTGCTGTACCCTGATGGGCAAGAGTAGCTGTGAGAATGTACCTCGTCTTTAACACAGGAAGAACCCGACTTGTGATACCCGGAGTTACAGTAACAAGAGCCACCGGAACAATAGGCGTTAGCGCCGCAGGAAACGCCGGAACAAGGGTCCGAAGGCGGGCAGGACTTGCAGGAAGTACATTTGCCGCAGGAGTTTGTGGAAGAACATCCGCAGTCACAAGATTTATCGGACACATTACAATCCGGGTTGCCCGAACAAGAAGTACAGATACCGCAGGAGTTGGTTGAGGCACATCCGTAGTCACAGGAAACCGCCGTCGCACTGCAATCCGGGTTGGATTTACAGGACGTGCACTTTGAACAACTGTTGTAAGACGCACAGCCATAGGTGCAGGACTTGTCGGAAACGTCACAGTCGGGATTGGACTTGCAGGAAGTACAACGGTCACAGGAGTTGTATCCGGCACAGCCATAGGTACAGCTCATGGAAGAAACCGTACATTCCGGCCTCATCTCACATCGATTGTAATTACCCTCGCAAGATTCTCCGGCAGGTCGGTATTCTCCGTTACAGTTTGAAGAGTTTTGACTGTATTCAGATTTGCAGACACAATCATTATACTTTCCGTCACAAGAACCGCCGGAAACGGTATATTTTCCTGAACAATTGGAAGAGGTATATTTATATTCCGAAGGGCAATAACAAGACTTCTGACAGGTCATTCCGGCGACGGGATGAACCACGCCGGTAGAAAGCTTTAGGCGAAGGGCAAGTAGCATAAAGATTGTAATGTTCCATACAATCGGAATCGTCTTTGACAATATCTCCGCCGCCGTCGTCAGCAGAACCGCGGGAGTTTTGATTACTCTGCCAGTCTGGGAGCCGCCAGGTTGCGGCAAGCTTGAGCGTGTCGCGAGACCCGGAGAGGGGTTCCGGCATTAACGACAGTGGTGTGTGTGTTGTGTGGTCTGTCAGGGGTGGTGCGGCATAAAGAGAACTGGTATTGAATAACAACATCAATAACAGAGAATAACAAATAAAATTGAGATACTTCATGTCACACCGTCCTTTGTTAAATAATTAATACCGGAACCCACAGGTTCGATTTTCATTATAACAAAAAACAAAAAAGAGGTAAATAGTTATTTGCGCGGCATGGACAGAAATTTTTGTTATCTTATTGAGTTTTATAATAATTTATCTGTAGATTTTTCTGATTTAAATAATTGCAAACATCATTTCAAGCAAATTATAAAAAACACCCTCCGCAATAGCCGGAGGGAGTTTTCTTTATACATGTCCCAGAAGCTTAGTTGTTCTCGGAAGAAGAAGCTGCTTCTTCGCGAGCCTTGGCTGCTGCGGTCAAATCGTCGGCAATACGAGCTGAACGACCACGCAATGCACGCAGGAAGTACAGTTTTGCACGACGGATTTTACCGATACGAGAAACTTCAATTTTGGCTACATTCGGAGAATACAGCGGGAATACACGCTCAACGCCTTCACCGAAAGAAATTTTTCTAACCGTGAAAGAAGAGTTCAAGCCGTCATTCTTACGCGCAATGCAAACACCTTCATAAACCTGGATACGTTCTCTGTCACCTTCCTTAACTTTGGTGTGAACTCTTAAAGTATCGCCAGGCTTAAAACTAGGAACGTTTTTGCCTTCAGTGAGCTTAGAAATCTGCTCTTTTTCAATATTTTCAATAATGTTCATCAGTTTTACCCTTTATTAAATTATTTTCTTAAACTTTTATACCTAAACCCGCTTAGAATCAAGATATTTTTTCCAGAGGTCAGGCCGGTTGGCTTGTGTTACTTCTTCGGACTTCTGCCGCCGCCACTTGGCAATATTAAGATGGTGGCCGCTCATCAGGACTTCGGGAACAGCGCGTTCCTCCCATTCTACCGGGCGGGTGTATTGCGGATGCTCCACAAGAAAATCCTCAAAACTCTCATGTTAAATTGATTCTGCATTGCCCAAAACGCCGGGAAGCAAACGAATAACGGCATCAAGCATAATCTGCGCGGCCTGCTCGCCTCCGGTCAGGATGTAGTCGCCGATGCTCACGTCCTCAACGGTATAAGCATCCAGCACCCGCTGGTCTATTCCCTCAAAACGGCTGCATATTACCGTTAGCTGAGGCTCCCTTGCCAGCTCTTTGACCAACGACTGAGTCAAAGGCCTGCCGCGCGGGCTCATGTTAAGCAGACGACCTCCGGAATATTCGGCTTTAAGAGCCGCCCGAGAACATCTGCCCGCATAACCATGCCGGCACCGCCGCCGCAGGGAGTATCGTCTACCGAACCATGCTTGTCGAAAGCATAATCCCGGATGTTGACCGCCTCGCAAGACCATAAACCCTGTTCCAAGGCCCTGCCGGTTAAGGAATGTCCCAAAAATCCCGGAAACAACTCCGGAAAAATAGTGAAAACCTTAACCTTCAACGTTTTCTCCTTGCATTTCATCTTCAGCAAACTGAATCATCTGAACAATAATAAATCCATCTTTAATACTTACCGTCGGAACATATTGTCTGGTGAAAGGCAACATTTCGAGGTTTCCGTCCGTCATTTTGATTTCAATTAAATCACCAGCACCAAAATTATAAACGGCATTAACTTCTCCAAGTTTATCTCCGGCAGTACTCCGAGCTTCCAAACCGATAAGGTCGGCGTGGTAATACTCTTCTTCCGCCAGCTCCGGCAGCAGTGTCCGGCTGATATACAAACCGGTACCGATAAGGGTTTCGGCCGTATTTCGATCGTCAACGCCCCGGATTTTTACCCGCAACAGGTCTTTGGAATGTCCGACAACCTTGACAGTGAACCGGCGAGAAGCATCTTCGTTTTCCAGGTCGCCGTATTTGCCGAGGTCACGGTCAATTTCGGTAAAGCTTTTTGCCTTTAACTTCACCCCTGATTCCGTGGACACCGACAACGGCTCCCAAACAAACTCTTTCTTCCCGGCTCATTTCAAGTCCTTTTTTCGAAGTAACGTTACTTATTCGGCAGAAGCTTCTTCTGCAGGAGCATTAGCAGCTTCGGCAGCAGCCTTAGCCTTCTCTTCTTTTTCCTTTAATCTCTCTTGAGCCTTAGCTTTAGGAGCAGATTTGCTCGGCTGTTCGCGCAGAGCCGGTTTGTTGACGAGACCCAGAGCAGAAAGCATTTTAGCCATTCTTTCAGTCGGCTCGGCACCCTGAGACAACCAATATTTTACTCTTTCTTCATCAACAGTGAATCTATCTGCATGATCTTTCGGAAGCATCGGGTTGTAAGAACCCAATCTTTCGATAAAACGACCGTCGCGAGGAGCTCTCTGATCGGCTGCTACGACTTTGTAAAACGGACGTTTTTAGAACCACCACGAGACAGTCTGATACGTACTGACATTTATTTTCCTTTCTTTAGCCGCCCTGATGCCAGGGCCTGTTTAGTTTAACAATTAAAACTCCCGCCGCTAGAACGGAAATTTTCCACCCTTTCCGCCCAGCATATTACCAAACGGAGATTTATTTAACAAAGCAGAACCGGGCATTCCTTTCAGTCCGCCCATTTTGCCCATTTTTTTTCATCATGGTCGACATTTGCTCATAAGACTTGAGCAGTTTGTTGACTTCATGAACTTCGACACCGGCACCCGCCGCAATACGTTTTTGCGGGAGGCTTTGATGACGTCGGGATTTCTTCTCTCCTGTTTGGTCATGGAAAGAATAATCGCCTCTTGTTTTTTAATCAAATTATCACCGACACCAGCCGCTTCAATTTGATTTTTGATTTTAGACAAGCCGGGAATCATTCCTAAAATGCTGCCCAGCGAGCCTAATTTTTGAACCTGTTTCAACTGGCTCAGCATATCTTCCAGGTCAAATTTGCCTTTCATCATTTTGCCGGCCATTTTTTCGGCTTCTTCCCGGTCGACGGTTTCCATGGCCTTTTCGACCAGAGAAACGACATCGCCCTGCCCCAAAATGCGGCCGGCGAGACGGTCGGGATGAAACTCCTCAAACTCATCAATCTTTTCACCGGTTCCGAGAAACTTAATCGGCACGCCGGCAACCATTTTCATCGACAGCGCGGCACCGGCACGGGCAGAACCGTCAATACGGGTCAGAACAAGGCCGCTTACGCCGACCTGCTCCTGAAACTCCTTGGCTACGTTACAGGCATCCTGACCAATCATTGCATCGGCAACCAGCAGGACTTCCGCAGGTTCGGCAATCTTTTTGACTTCTACGACTTCGTCCATAAGCTCGCGGTCAATGTGCAGGCGTCCGGCTGAGTCCAGAATAATGACGTCATATCCGCCGCGGCGTCCTTCTTCAAGCGCCCGTCTGGTTGTTGCCGCCGGTTTTTCGCCGCTGACAATCGGCAGTGCGGCAATGCCTATCTGGCTTCCCAGCTGCGCCAACTGTTCCTGTGCAGCCGGCCGGTAGATATCCAGCGAGACCAACAACACTTTTTTCTTGCGACGGTCTTTCAACCGCTTGGCCAATTTTGCCGCAGAAGTGGTTTTACCCGAACCCTGCAACCCCACCATCAGGATGCAAACCGGTGCCGGCGCATTCAAATTCAGCTCGACAGCCTCGCTGCCCAAAGTTCTGACCAACTCGTCATGAACGATTTTAACAACCATTTGGCCGGGCTGAATGGAGCGGACGACTTTCTCGCCAAGGGCCTGCTCCTTAACATGGGCAATAAAATCTTTAACCACCGGCAGCGCGACGTCGGCCTCAAGCAAAGCGATGCGGATTTCGCGCAGAGCTGCGTTGATATCCTCCTCGGTAAGCACACCGCGAGAAGTTATCTTATTGAAAACCGAAGTTATTTTATCGCTCAGCGCTTCAAACATCGCATACGACGCGGGCGAACATCTGCTGCCTTGGCAACCGGCCCAAACCCACGTTGTTTTCTCCTTTCTTGCCTCTGCCTTGTGCCTTGAACAGGTTTGTTTCAACTCTCTGCCCATTTTTCGCGATGCTGTTGTGCACCGGTTTTGAGGCAAGTACCTACATACTATTGCACGCCAGTGTGCGAACCCTCGCTGACTGGCGGTACTCCTTGGAGTATATAAACTTTTCCTACGTTCAAGGTGAAAAATTTACTCAAATTTGGTTGCTTTATATAAGATATTTCTCAGAGAGTCAAGAAAAATATATGAAATATCGTACGTCAAACCCTTAAAAAAAGTATATCAGTAAATATTTATACGGGCATCGGCAACCCTATTAAAAGGATAAAAAATGAAAGTAGTCATCATCGGCGGCGGAACGGCAGGAATCAGCACGGCGACACATTTGCGCAGAAAAGACGAAAATGCCCGGATTGTTGTTTTGGAAAAAAGCGACGAGTTTGCCGTTGCCACTTGCGGTTTGCCGTATTACCTCTCAGGGGCCGTTACCGAGCTTGACGACCTGAAAGGCGCCACGCCGGAACAAATGGAAAAAATATTCAAAATTGAAGTAAAACTTAAACATGAAGTCGTCAACATAAACAGGGAAAACAAAAACTCATTATTGACAGCGGCGAGGAAGAAAGTTACGACAAATTGGTGATTGCCACCGGCGCTTTGCAGCTGCGGCCGGATATTCCGGGAATACTGAGCGACAACATATTTACGCTGCGCAATTTGGAATCTGCACAGCGAATCAAGGATTATTATCTGGGCACCGGAGCCAAAAAGGTTTTGATTCTGGGTGGCGGAGACATCGGGGTTGAAGCGGCGGAAGCAATGCATTCCCTCGGTGCGGAAGTTACTATCGCAGAATCCGGAACACATATTTTGAAAAATTTTGACGCAGATATGACTGCCGTATTGCAAAACCATCTGCGCAACAAAGGAATAAAACTGCACCTCAACACTCTTGTTACGGAGTTTCGGGAAAAAGAGGCCTGCCTCAATGGCGAAACGCCGATTGACTTTGATATGGCAATTATTGCTACCGGAGTCAAACCGGATGTAAAGCTTCCGGTCACTGCCGACATAACTATCGGCGAAAGCGGCGGAATCACCGTTAACGACAGGATGCAAACCAATGACGAAAACATTTATGCCTGCGGCGACAATGTAGAAATCCTTAACAAACTGACCGGCAAAACCGAACGGCTGGTAGGCTCGGGAATAGCCATCAAGCAGGCCCGGACGGCTGCCGACAACATTGCCGGACTGGACAGCAGGATGGAAGCGGTCATCGGTACGTCTATTATTCCAATTTTCGGGATGACGGCGGCTATGGCCGGCTGCAGCGAAGCAACGCTTAAGGCCCTACAAATCGACTACCGCAAAATCCACCTTTTTCAACGCAGTCATGCCAGTTATGTTCCGGGCGCAAAGCAGATGCTGTTTAAGCTTTTGTTTTCCCCGCAAGGAAAAATACTCGGGGTTCAGGGAATTGGCGAAGACGGTATTCCGGAGCGGATAAATGCAATTGCGGCAATGATTAAGCTCGGCGCATCTCTTAATGATATGATAAACACCGAAATTCCCTACGCTCCGCCCTACTCCGGTGCCAAAGATGCAATTAACAACCTCGGCTCTCTGGCTGAAGAACTGCTCAGGCAGCAAGTTCGCTATGTGTATGCCGAGGACATAGATTGGACAAAGTCAGGGAACGAGATTCTGCTGATTGACACCAGAAACAGGGAAAGTTTCTTAAACGGACACATCGCTCATGCCATTAACATCCCTCTGGCGGCGCTGAGAGACAACCTCGGCAGCATTCCCCGGGACAAACAAGTCATTTTATACTGCCAATACGGATACGGAGCTTATAACGCTTATTGGATTTTGACCCAGCGCGATTTGACAATGTTTATCTGCTCAGCGGGTCAATGGACTTGTTTATAGAAATTGCCGCCAATGAAGAAAGTTAACTGCCGATAAAACAGGCTTGACGGGACGAGTTTTCGTTTTTAGAAAAAAATGCTTGCAAGTTTGGTAATTTTAGATTATCAAGGTGATGTTTTCATAACGGTCCCATCGTCTAGTGGCCTAGGACATCGCCCTCTCACGGCGAGAACAGGAGTTCGAGTCTCCTTGGGATCACCAATTGCGACACCTTCCTTTTTTTTGGAGGGTGTTTTTTTGTTTAAAGACCAGATGTAATTGTCGTTTTTTAGGGTTTACGAGACTTTATAGTCTCGTGATCTCAAGTTCGAAAGTAAGATGTGCAAAAAATCTCTCTTTTGTTTCTCTTTACAGAAGCAGTCATTAATTCTTAACGACATTGTTTATTTTGCGACGTCTTATGCGTCGTCTATTGCAACAAGCTCTTTTTCAGATTACGAAAACAGTAAATTCAACAAAAAAAAATACTAAGGCTTGTGTTCTCAAAATACACTGATGCAGAAAGTGCTAATTTCTTGACATAAAAAATTTTTAATTTATCATCCAAGAAAATAAATTACGTTAAAATAGGGTGTTATGGAATACATATATGTTTTAAATGAAAATGGCAGCATAAAAGAACTGCAAGACCGCAAAGAGGTGCATTCATGTGGAATGCTCCACTCAGCCGTTCAGTGTTGGGTTATGAATGAACAAGGTAAAGTTCTTATTCAGCGCAGAGCCGCAACTAAAGATAAGAGTGCCGGAAAATGGGATGTTTCATTTGGAGGACATTGTACGGAAACTCTTGATAATGATATCCTATTGGCTAATGTTATTAAAGAAGGCAAAGAAGAACTGGGGTTAAGCATTCATTCTGACGATATTATCAAGTTAGGAGAAGTTCGCTATAGCTCGCAGGAAAATAAAAATAAAGAACTTTTAGGAATATTTTTGATTAAAGTTGCAAATAATCAGGATTTTGTTTTTGAAGACGGCGAAGTTTCTGAGGTAAAATGGATAGCGCCAGACGAATTGTATAGCCAAATTCTTAATAATCCCAAAGAATACGCCAATCGTCTGGGTGCAATTTCTTTATTGCAATTTTATAGAGATTAACATGGAAGTAATATCTTTAACTGAAGGAAAAATTAACAGAACTTATATTGCCGGCAAAGATGTTATTACCAAACAATCTTCTTTTGATGAAATTAAAAACATTGAGATTGCCCGCAAAGCATTGACTAACAAAACAATCCTTTTGGAAAATGATGTTTATATGTTTCATCTGCCGAAAATTTATGATTATAAAGACGGATGTATTTTTATGGAGTTTTTACAAGGCGATAATTTGGAGTTAGACTTGAGAAACTCTACAAAACATCAAGATGCCGCTCAAGATACCAATGATTTATTTCAATATATGTATGAAAATCAGATATTATGGAAAGATTTTGCACCGCGCAACATCATTGACAGACAGCGGCATATTGTAAATTTGTGCGATTTTGAAAGAGGTATTGCTTCAGATATTAGAGGGAAACAGTTTTTACAAAATTATGTTTATGAAGAATATGCGGCTTTTTTGTTACCATATGAAAGGAAATTTCCACAATCTGTGGAAGATATTTTCAACGTTGATGAACGACATCCTGTAGAATTTGATAATATTAAATCCAAAAAAAGAGTTAAAAGTCTTATTGAAGCTATGTGTTTGCCTAAAGGTAACCTCAACTCTCAAACAATTGCCAATATGAACAAACTGATTGTTATGGCTGAAACACCCTATAAAAAGGGTGGACAACTTGTTTTTCCTATCATTGAATTGGAGCAAATTAAAGATAGATCTTATTCTCAATTTGCAAAGCGCATTGTTCAAATCAACAAAACAAGAGGAAATACTCATGGTAACGGTGGTAGACTATAAACCTTTGGACAATATTTCGGGATTTCAAATCTTAACGGATAATAATCAAAAATTTTTGGCTTGGGATAATCAGCAATACAAATTTCCGATTGGGCCTCAAGGATTTATTCCTAAATCAGGAATTTGTTTTTATGACGTTTTACGCTCAGTTTGCGCTCATAAAAAAGTTTTAGACTTAGGATGCGGTGAATTGGGGATCATTTCGTTATTTGCATTACAAAATAAAGCGGATAAAGTCACCGCAATAGATATTGATAATCGTTGTGTAAATTGGCTTTCACATATCCAAAAAGAATATAGACTACATAATCTTGAAGTATTTATTTCTGATATGTTTCAAAATGTAAATGATAAATATGATATTATCGTTTCTAATCCTCCTATTATGCCGATGGAAAATATTGATACCCAAACAGTGCATGATGCAGGAGGAAAAGACGGACGTTTATATTTATATAAAATTATAAAAGAAGCCTATAGCTACCTGAATGAAAAAAGGAAGTTTATATTTATCGGCATTTTCATTCTTAGGAACAGATGTTCAAACAGGAAAACAAGAAACTATCAAAGAATATGCTCAAAGTTTAGGTTACCGCCATTTTAATGTTATTAAAAAGTGCTTAAAACATTATCTCCAAGTTCTGTAACCTATCAACAACTTCCATATATTAAAAAAAAATTTATCCCTATATGAAAGATATTAAATGCGGAGAAAAAACGGCTGTTGAATTTCAAATTTTACAGATTCAAAAATGATTTTAATAAATCCAGCTTGCAAAACGTGAGCATCATCAATACAAACGGATGTCAATATTTATAAACAACAAAAAGAGTCCTTGAAAAAGGACTCTTTTTGCCATAAAGGTATCTACAGATACATAACGAACAAGACATGAATAAAATCATTTAAGGTTGTATGTACGCTCGCCGGCAACGAAAGATTCTTATATGCCCAATCAACACTACAGCAAGCAGGCCTAACAATCGGAACCATCCATGCGTCGGCGATGTTTCCTCCCTGCGGATTGCTACTGTATGCCCATTCCTCTCTCCATTCTTCATCAATGCCAACATTGCGCTGCATTTTCCGGAAACTGTCGCAATGCGCCAACTCAACCAGATGTTCGCGCTTAGGAAAGCTCCATTTTTTATTCGGAAAACAGACAAGCTTTGAGCACAATTGCCTAAACTCATCAAAGCTATAACAAACAAACGGATAAGGACGAACAATCGCACGAGCTCCGTCACGGAATGTAAACGGAATGCCCAAAATCATTTTTTGTTCTACCTGTTCAGACAGTGTCCCGTCTTCATAGACGAACATCAAATTCTTCATATCAGCTTCAGGAAAATAGATGCGTTTTCTTACCTCCGGCATTGACAGAAGCTCTTTATAATCTTCCGTCTTTAATGGATCAGAGGCAACGAGTTTATCGTTGAGAACATAAAAAACATTCGGTGAAAACTCATACAAAACCCAAAAAATTTGATTGGAAACATCTTTTGCTCCGGTGCTGACCAGCAGCGATTTGTGATTTTTCCGCAAGTCCAGCTCAGGCTTTCCTTCCTCAGCAAACGTCGTGACAACCATGCCCTGCAACTTCAGAAACGGCTCATTCTTAATTTGATATTTTTTCGCACAATTTGTTATAGCTGTCTATGATTAACGGACGTTTTATCCTATTATAGAAACGGTCGTCACAACTCCAGAAAGCTGACAACAAATCTCCAGGGAGTTTCGCAAAGCCGGCTGCAGTCAAGCTGTTATCCAGGATATCCCTAACATTTTCGATTTCTTTTTAAATCACGAAGAGACGGCATCTTATAAAGTTTGACGTCTTTGCTTGAACAAGGGGCTTCCGTTAAAGCTTTGACCGGCAGATAATTTCCCTTCTCATTGATAAATATACCGACAATATTTCCCGGATTATCTGCCGAAGCAGAACAGTACCAACCTCTTTTTACGGCTCCAACACAAATAATCGCCGGGAAGAATTCCGGAATGAATTATCGGAACATTATTTTCATCAAACGTAATAACGACGCGACGATTGCCAATCGCAATTGTACGATTAACAGTTTTTAGATATTCCATGTCTTTCATAAATGATAATTTTTATGTTAATAAATAAAATAATTTGCAGTTATAGGAAAATTGTACAAAATTTTACAACAAAATCAATCTTTATTTTAAACAGCGGCTAATCATTTGAAATATCATTAAATTACATATCCTCAACAAAAGCGGCAGTATCAGGAAAACATCGTGCGCCGAAGAGGCCGATGCACAAAAAACGCCGTTTTGCCGTGTACATTCCGCTTTGGGACATATTTGGCCATCATTGCCCGAAAGCAAAGCCATGAACTTCAGCTTAGTCTTTTATGGAGCCGTACTTTTTTGGGGCACGAAGAAACCTTCTCGCCAAGCCCCTTCCAATTTAAGCAGTTCTATCTTTTTGTTAATTCCTCCGGCATAACCGGTCAGGCTTCCGGAGGCCCCGACAACACGGTGGCAGGGCACGATAATCGAAATTTCATTATGTCCGACAGCACCGCCGACAGCCTGTGCGGACATTTTGGCCAATCCCTTTTTGCCGGCCAGGATTTGCGCTATTTCACCATAGGTTTTTGTCTGACCATAAGGGATAGCGTACAGAATCTCCCATACTTCATTTTGAAAAGGCGTTCCGGTAAAATGAAGCGGCAGCTTAAAATTCGGTTCTTTGCCGGCAAAATATATGTCCAGCCACCTTTTTGGCCTCTTGAAGAACGGCAAATCTTTTTTCCTTATGCTCTTTGTCCAGATACAGGGCAAAGTATTTCTGCCCTCAAACCATAAGCCGGTCAGACCGATTTCGTCTGCGGCTAAAAGAATGTTGCCCAAAGGCGATTTATATTGGCTGGTGTATTGCATTTATCTTATGTCCCTTTAATTTTTTTTAGTTTATAAAATAAACTTTTTTCTAAAGCAAGGTCTTTGTTTTTATGAGAGATATCGACCGGCTTTGCCCTAAGCGGTTTCAAAACTTGCTTTTTTTCGTTCTTTAAGCTATTCTGGTTTTAGGTTTATGACTGGGTTACAAACAATGATTTTCGATGACGTATTTAAAAATAAAATTCCGCTCCCCGACAAGCTGCTTTCCTACGGTTTTTCCTTGGACGAAGGTACTTACGTTTACAACTGCAAAATTGTCGACAACCAATTCGACTTAACCGTTTACGTTGCTCAAAGCGGACAGGTTTGTACCAAGGTTATCGACTCAAACACCGGAGACGAATACAGGCTGCATCTGGTAGAAAGCGTTGTCGGAAGCTTTATCGGCAAAGTCCGCGCGGATTATCTCGACGTTTTGCAAAAAATTGCCGACAATTGTTTTGAAACCAAAATATTCCAAAGCGAATACGCCGACAAAATCATTCAATACGTCAGAGAAAAATACCGGCACGAATTAGAATATTTATGGCAGAAATTTCCCGAGAACGCCATCGCCCGACGCTCCGACAATCAGAAATGGTATCTTGCCCTGCTGACCGTGGAGAAGAACAAACTCGGACTGGACGGCAGAGGGAAAACCGAAATCATCGACTTAAGAATCAATCCGGATGAACTGAAAAACATAGCCGACGGAAAGAAATATTTTTTAGGTTATCATATGAACAAAAACACTGGGTTACCATTTGCCTGGACGGTTCTGTGGATTTGCAGGAGATATTCGACCGTATTGACGCCAGTTACGCTTTGGCAAAGTAAAAATGACGACGCTTGCCTTATGCGGCTACACGTCTACCCGCCCGCTATGGTTACGGTGGGGAAAATTGTCGACTATTTTTTTTATAGCAGGGACAACCGATATCGTGGTCATTGATTATTCCGCAAGCCTGCAAATGAGAATACACGGTTATTGCCCCGAGATATTTAAATCCTTCGTTTTTCAAGTCTTTGCTTATTTTTTCGGACAAATCATTGCTTGCCGGAACCTCCCCACTGCCGTGACTCGGATAAATAATGTTTTTTCCGCCGCTGTAAGCCCACAGGTATTCGGAAAAGCTGCCGTATTTTTTGCGAATGTTCTGAAAACAGCGGGCATTGTTGATAACGGCCCTGATTTTACGTTCGGAACGAATCATATTCTCGGTATTCATAATGCGTTCAACGTCTTTGTCGTCATATGCGGCAACCTTGTCATATTCAAAATTGTCAAAACATTTTTGAAACGTTTGGCGTTTGCGCAGCATCAATTCCCAACTCAGCCCGCACTGCATCACTTCCATCATCAGGTATTCAAACTGTTTTCTGTCGTCATAAACCGGAATGCCCCATTCGGTATTATGATAAATCCGGTCGATTTCGAAGCGGAATCCCATCCGCAATAGCTCATCTTCCAATTTCCTTTCTTTAGTTTTTATACATATAACAAACAACTGCAATTTGGCGGCAATCTCCTGTCCGCGGTCGGTTAATCGCGAAAGTTTTGCTGGGCAAAATTAAAACCGTCGTTTATCTTCTGTCTCATTATTCTGCCGGCGCCGCCGCCTAAATCGTTCCAGTTTTCTCCCAGTCCGCGAAGCTCTTTCAGCCTCTCCGCACGGCTTTGAGATGATTTTTCGCGCTTTTCCGCGGGCTTTGCAATAAACTTGTCATCAGACAAATCAGGAATCTTTTTCTTTTTGGGCATTTTCTTGTACATATATTTGAAATCTTCCATAGATTCTTTTAAGTCCTCCAAATCTTCGGGGCTTTCACTCTCGTCAATCAGGCCTAATTCTTTCAAATTTTCGATTTGTTCTTCAACGGTAACTATCTGTTCGCCGGAATCTTCCTCCAGTTCGATAACGCTTTTCGGGTTATGCCTTGTCAAATAGCGTTTCTTTTTTGCCGGTTTGTCGCCTGCAACGAAGGGATAACCGCTATTCCCTCGTCTATCAGCTCTTGCCGGAGGGCTGCAATTTCCGCTTCATTGCCTTTTTGCACCGTTTCGCTTATTTTGAGAATTTCATCAGAATTGCATTTAAAATCCGTTTCGCGATATTTGTTGAAATTTACACCGCCGATTGTCAAAATCCGTTCAAGCGCCTTATTATAGTTCTGCTCGTCGGAGCGGGCATATTTTCCCACTCTGCAAAAATACTCTTTTGCCTTGGCGGCGCTTTGTTTCTCGTAAACTTTCCGTATTTGTTATTCCACTCTTCCATTGTTTGGTTCATTATAAACGACATTTCGCGGTCAAAGCTCCGGATATCGTGCGCGGATTCAAAAGGCGTGATTTCTCCGTTTTTAACGGCGTCGGCGTAATAAGAAAAAATCTTTGCTATCATCATTGAAAACCTCAATATTTCCGGTTTTCAGATATTCGTTGCGGCGCAAGACCAGCTCCCGAATTTTCTGTCCGACTTCATCGAAGCGGTCCACCCGGAAAATTTGCTCGGGACTCATTGCCAAATGATAAACGTCGGCACCTTCCCGGTGGCCGGATTCATGAACCAGCGTAGCGTCCAGTTCCAGCTCCGAACGATTTTGGGTGCTGCCATCGGACGTAAAACGTAAATCTGATCGGCACCGGCATAAAACATCCCTTTGTAGACCCCCGCCGGTCCGGAAGTATAGACATCCAGATATTCGACTTTTTCTTTTTTGTCGCTGTAGGCTTTCTGCTGTTTTTAATTTCTCAATCAAACTTGTCATGGGCTACCCCTCCATGATTTTTCCGGCTCTGACCTGCAAGAGCTTATAGTCCAAAATCAGCTGGTTCAGCTCCAAAACAAGCCGTTCGTCAATTTCCAGCGCCCGGGCAGCCTCTTCAACAAAAGACATCTCCTTTTCATCAAAATCATCGTCTATATGGGCGATAATCAAAAAGCTCCCGCAGCAGCAACATCGCTTTTTGCGATTTCCGGCAAGCGCTTTCATCTCATTGAGAAGCATACTTTTTAGGCTGCGGATTTTTTCAAAACCTCGCTGCACCCCGCAACATCATAAAGCCTTGCCAGCTCGTGGGCCAGCGTGCGCTCCTTATCGTCTATGCGGCCGTCAGCCTTTATCATTGCAAGCAAAGACCTGAGAAACAAAAGCTTCTCATCGGCATTCAGCGTTGAAATAAAGTCGTCTTCCATACAAATCTCCGTTCTGCTTATATGTATTATAACCTATCTTATAAAAAAATAATATGAAGATTTTATGAAGCCGGGAGATTTTAGGCGTTTGTCTAAACGGAAATTTGCACAGGCAAGAGATTTAAATATGCATACTGTAAAATAACATCTTGACTTAGAGTATACTCTAAAAATTAAAGTATAAACGTAATTGTACATTTTATGTTGCAGAGGAGAAAAATATGAAAATTTTTTTATCTTTGGCCATTATTGCCGTAATCGGACTGATATGGAAATTTTATCCCGTTCATTCCTGGGACAAGACTTTTGCCCAAAGCGATAAAGTCGACGTGAAAAAAGTAACGTTTAAAAACAGGTACGGCATAATGTTGACCGGGGATTTATATACTCCCAAAAACAAGACCGGAGAAAAACTGCCTGCAATTGCTGTCTCCGGACCTTTCGGCGCCGTTAAGGAACAGTCTTCCGGCCTTTATGCGCAGACCATGGCAGAGCGCGGTTTTGTCACGCTGGCTTTTGATCCCTCTTATACCGGCGAAAGTAGCGGAGAACCCCGCCTGGTCGCCTCCCCGGACATCAACACCGAGGATATGAGCGCGGCAGTTGACTTTTTGAGCGTACAAAGAAAACGTTGACCCGGACAAAATCGGCGTTATCGGTATTTGTGGTTTCGGAGGCTTTGCATTAAACGCGGCGGCAATGGATACCCGGATTAAGGCAACGCTCACTTCTACCATGTATGATATGAGCCGTGTCAACGCCAACGGCTATTTTGACGCAATGAGCAAAGAAGACCGCTATCAGCTTAAGACCAAACTTAACGCCCAGCGCACCGCAGACTTCAAATCCGGCACTTATGCCGCGGAAGCGGGCCTTCCGGACAAACTGACCGGAGCGGAACCGCAGTTTGTCAAAGACTACTATGATTATTACAAAACGCCGCGCGGATATCACAAGCGCTCCAAAAACTCGAATACCGGATGGAATATGACTTCGTCCTTATCGTTCATCAATATGCCGATTTTGACATACAGCGACGAAATCAAAAGCGCCGTTCTGATGATTCACGGAGAGAATGCCCACAGCCGTTATTTCAGCGAAGACGCTTTTAAAAAGCTGACCGGCGACAATAAGGAGCTGATGATTATTCCCAATGCCAACCACGTAGACTTATATGACAAAACGGATAAAATCCCGTTTGATAAAATCACACGCTTCTTTCAGAACAATTTAAAATAAGAACGACAAGACAGACAGCCGCAATCTTAAGGGATTACGGCTGTCTGTTTCAGTTAGTTCTCCTTGGGCTTTTAACACTTTTTTACTCCCGTTTTGTTATGCACATAATTAAAAATCCCCGGATGTTCGGGGATTTTTTGAATATCATTCGTTTTTTGGGAGTCAGACTGTTTTTCCGAATTGTAGTGGTACGGACTTTTGGACAGGCTGTGCATCAAATCGAATATTTGGCCGGCAATTTCGCGATTTGATATCTTGAAATACATCCTGAGCAGCTCCTGGGCTTCCGTCGAGGTTTCCTTGGTGCCGGGAAACGGTGCGCGGTCAAGCTCTTTGTCCTCATCGCAATCGCCGTACATCATCCGCGGGCTTTGTTTGGCAATTTCAAGCGGCATATCTTCATAAAAGAAGTTAACGTCAACCCTCAAAATCCGGCTGACATCCCACAACCGGCTGGCGCTGAGGCGGTTGCGCCCCCGTTCGTATTTTTGAAGCTGCTGAAATTTCACTCCCAGTTTTGACGCCAGTTTTTCCTGACTGTATCCCAGCAAGGTTCTGCGCAGACGAATACGGTTTCCGACATACACATCTATGGGGTTCGGCGCCCCGTCCGGACAACGCCCCCGAGACGACGGCTTGATTGAGTTTGAAGACGTCTCATCAAATTGCTGCATCTGTTCCTCCTGCATATTTGAAAAAAAACAAACTCCACCTTAAATCATAAGGTGGAGGAGCTCCCTTACACAGCAATAGTGCAGTCATTATTTACCACAAACGAGTTTATGGCTATTACCTGACACTCCTCCGCGGTTAAACGTAAGAAGTGTCAAATCTTCTGCCACATAACAGTTTGACTATGTTATATTGCTGGGATAAAGGATTCCCTGTGTTTTACAATAATACGCAGCACGCGGCTGCCGCTATCAGTATAACGATGTAAAAAGAATAATCAATTAAAATATCTTTGTGCAGGATAAGGATTTCGGCGTTGCACGGGTTCTGAATTTGCGGTGCAAACACAAACCGATTAGACAAAATAAACGTTTTTTTTACAACCTTACATCTTAAAATTACTTGAATTTTTATTTTAAAGTGTTAGAAAAAAGTCAAAATAAATATAATTATGGAGTTATTGAAAACAAATATTTATATGTCTAACATAAAAAAAATCTTTTTATGAAACAAACAGAAACAAATGAGTTTGTGGCTCAAGGAGCTGCTACTTGGCAAGAACGAGAAGAACACGACCGGATTATGAAAGCTTTGGACAACGTCCGCGGTTTTGTTGATTCTTATTTTTACATCAACGGCAACTGTTACTACTGGTCGACCAAGCCGCTGCCCGAGGAGGAAGCTCTGGCTATTGCCCAGCGCGGACGCCATGATGAAATTATGTATATGATTCATCAATACGGCAGGGCAAAATGTCCGGGAGACCAACAGCAGCATCTGCATCATGTGCACACCTGCCTGCTGCCGCAATCCGTACAGGTTATTATCGCCCGGCGCAACAACCGTGAAGAAATGGATGCTTTTCTGCTGTACAACGGCTTTGAAGAACTTGGACAAGACATTGTGCTTGACCGCGAAGACCATGAGGAAATTATGCGTTATGTGGACCGCCATGGTTTTAAGCTGAAACAGCAGCGCAGGCTCAAACAACGGGGCAACAAGGACGAAATCGGCCTGCATATTGCCAGACACGGACTGGCCGACGAGCTGCTCGACGAAATGTTTGACGAGATTGCCGCCGGAGGAAGCCTTGATGAGTATTATCAGTTTATCGAGAGAAACCAGTTCCGCCCCGCTTATCAACGACGGATGCTGCAGACAGTAGGCACCGACGCTTTTAAGGCTTATGCTGACCGTTACGGCCTGTGGGAAGAAGTGCACGGCGACCTGATTGAATACCGTCTGCCAAGCGAAGTGATGTATTATCTTCACCGGCATTGTTATCTGAGCTGGGACGGCGAGAAAAAATTTGCCCGCAAAGCCCGGCATGAAGACAAGGCCTTTTACGTCACAAACAAAAAAGGCGATTCAATCAACAGCTTTTTTATGGGCGCTGTTTACGGTCAGACCGTTGGAATACGACTTGCTGACCGAATGTTTCCTGAAGCTGACGTATCCTTACCATATTGTGGAAGAAGACGTGAAGCTGATGCAAGACGGCTCTCATCAGGAAGTTATGGAGCGCATTGAGGCGGGAACCCTTGACGACAAAGCGCTGACAGCTTTGTTCTTCCGCAACAATCCTTCGGAATTTGAAGCCTATCTGGACAAATGGCTGAAACGTTAAACGTTCTGTTTCTTAACACAAATAAACCCCGGAAAAACAATCCGGGGTTTATTTTTTTTCATCGGCTTATCCGAGTTTGAGAATCTCGGCAATGATTTGTTCCGGCGTGAGGCGGTATTTTTTATACAATTCCTCTACCGGCACCCGGTCGGTAAATTCTTTGTCCGCGCCGAAATTCAGCACCTTTACGGAAGTCGGGCCGTAGAAACGGGCAATCTTTTCGCCGAAACCGCCGTCAAGTTCGCCGTTTTCCAATGTAACGACAATTTTGTGATCCTGTTTCAGACCTTCCAGCACATCCGGTCAAGACCGCTGTAATAACGCGGATTAATCAAAGTTGCGTCAATGCCGTGTTCCTTAAGGCCGTCAACCACCTGCCGGCCCAGCCCGAAGAAGCTCCCCAGCGCCAAAACGGCAACGCCGCTTCCCCGGCGGACGACCTGATAACGGTTAAGCGCGCCGTAATCACGTTCAACCGGCAGCGCTGCGGAAGAAACCTCCAGCGGCACCCTGATGACAACCGGATGCTCCCGTTGTTCCAATCCCCAGTTCAACATGGCCAGATATTCCTCTTTGTCGGCGGGTGCCAGGCAGACAATGTTTGGGATGTTGGAAATCAGGGGAATGTCAAAACTCCCGAGATGAGTGACGTCCATACCGGAAATTGCTCCGGCAAACACCAATATGACAGCGGGATTGTTATTGATTGCCAGGTCCTGAGACAGTTGGTCGTAGGTTCTTTGGACAAAGGAACTCCATACGCAGAAGACCGGCTTGCAGCCGCCTTTGGCCAGAGCCGAAGCCATGGCGACGGCGTGTTCCTCGGCGATGCCGACATCGACATAGTTTTGTCCGAGCAGCCGTCTTCTTTCCGGAGTAAGGCTGAAAGCTCCGGGGGTTCCGGCAGTGAGAATGACGACGTCTTTGTCTTTTTTGATTTTT
>VOFD01000066.1_pt1 | contig 36000 bp, 35 predicted proteins | sample 5384101 | NCBI WGS metagenome assembly VOFD01 (sample SAMN12384723, study PRJNA508395) | human gut metagenome | isolation source: healthy gut C | host: Homo sapiens
TTATAGTTCATACTGCATAATGTTGTTAGGTTATGTGTATAATAAACAGTTAGCAAAGATAGTTATTTTCATGGTATTACCGAAAGGCAGCCTCTAATTTTGTATGCTCTATCAAAACATAGAGGGCCGGAGCAATACAGCATCCGACCCTCATATTCATACCCTGAAAAAAAACTAAGAACCTATTTGTCTTTATTATTCATTCCAACGATGCACTATAAATCCACGCTTACCATCTTCTGTTTTTAAAGAGATGAAATAGATATGCGGATGGCTCGTCGGACCTGTACCAATGCGTTTTTCCAAAATAAACTCGGTCAGTTTAACGGCAGAGGCTGCTTTGTCTGTATACGAAGTCTTAGTGTCATTGATAGTCGTTTCAAACTTCGGATTACGGTTAGCAGCATTCACACAATTTAAATTGTTTGCCCAACCACCGTTAAAGTAGACATAGTATGTATCTTTCACTTCACCGTTTTGTTGATACCAGTACATATCTTTTGGCGTTGCATAAGATCCGGTACTGGAAACTCCTGGCCGTGTTAATATCGGCACGATAACCATCCCAATAAATACGTGGCGTCGGGTCGTCAAGATTGAGCGGTACCCATAAATCTATGGAACGGCTTTCCTTTTCCTGATCGGTCACAGTGATGGTTGTGCCACCGTCACCTACCACGGTTACAGTTACTGTGGTGCCGGATACTGCCACAGTAGCTACTCCTTCATTCAGAGATTTAACGGTATAACCGCCATTACCGGAAGTGATATTGAAAGAAATCTGTTGAGGCGTACCCTCGTACACATATTCCCCCTCAAGAGTCCCCTCTTTATCAAACAGAACAGGACGAATCGGATTCGTCACCCGCACTTTAAGAGTAGCTGACTTGTTTCGGGAATCTGTCACAGTAATCGTTGCCTGATCGACATTTGCTTTACCGCCAAGTATCAGTTTATATCCTCCTGTTACGTCGGGGTCTTCCACAATTTCAGCACTGATGGCTTCAGGAGCAGAATTGGTTACTGTATAACCGCCATTACCGGTCAGGATTTTCATTTCACGAAGAATAACGCCGTCGTTATCCAGACGCAATACTTCCACTCCCTCCGGGAGCGATTCGAGTGTCAGTTCCTGAAGTTTACGTACTTCAACCGTCATGAGAGCACGATTGTAGCTATCATCCGACAGGCGAACGATGGTGCTACCTATGTCACCGCCTGTAAACAGTATCTCGTTGCCAACCACCTCGGCAGTCACCACATCCTCATTATCACTCTCTACACGATAATTCACACCGTCCAAACCAATACCGATATGCAGGACTTCTCCCTCAACGAGCACCGGATTGTGCGTAGTAAGCGGAACATTGACATAAGGGTAATACACATCTTTGTCATTTTCACATCCCGTCATCAAGCAGAGAAGAGCCAGAAAAGGGATAAAGGATAAATATTTTATTTGTTTCATTGATTCAAGATTTTTAAAGCCCGATTAAATCTCCCAAGGGAATATCCGGACAGACTGTTAGTTTTATCAAGTTCTGCAATATCCCGTCTTATTAAAACAGAAAGAAGCATAATTGCCATCCCATTAATAATTAGGATTCTGATACATTCCGTCTTTATTCGTCGAGATCTGTATCTCACTCAACGGAATGGGGAACAAATAATTCTTATCACTGTCGAAGCTGGTTTTCGTCGTACTAAAACCATTACGGTTTTCCAGGAAATGCTCAAACATACCGGTACGTGCCAGGTCATACCAACGCCAGCGTTCGAAGCAAAGTTCACGGGCGCGCTCTAACAATACATCTTCGAGTGTATACGTATCGTAATTCCCAAATCCGGGGGTATCGTCTTCAGTGACAGCATCTCCCTGATTTAATCCGCGGGCACGTTGCACGATGCGATTCATTGCTTCCACACCCTCGTCGGACGGTGAACCATTGTTCAACATCAAATCGGCTTCGGCATACATTAGCAGTACATCGGCAAAACGCAGTACGAGGATATTGTTCGGACAGTTGGAATACACAAAGTTGGTATGTTCATCTTTCCAGGTAGCTCCCCAACGATATTTGGTGACACCACTGTTCGTTACAGACTTCGCATTGTCTCCGGGTTGCGGTTTACCGCTTAGCTCCGTCATGGGTTTCTGTGCTATCGGGCTATTATTGGTCTTATCAAAGTCAATCACATAATCCGCCAGATTCCACTCCCGACGCTTGTCGTAACCATTGGCATCATAATAGTTCCAGAATGAGGGAACATATTTAAGGTTGCATTGTCCGGCAATGGCATTTGTACGCCAGCCACCGTAAAGTTTCTGTCCGTCGGTATTGATTGCACGGGCACCGTATTCTTTCGGCCATTGTGAGCCATAAGGATTCTGTGCGCTGAACTGTATTTCCCAAATCGTCTCTTTATTGATGTTCTTATTTTCAATTTTAAAAACATCTCCGTAGACCGGTTCCAGATCACGTCCGCTATTGGTGATTACATCTTGCAGCAGCACCAATGCATCACCGTAAAGTTTTTCATCTGTCTGTTCAATCTGCTCGTAACCGGCTACACGATCGGCGGCACGTGCCGAAGCCATCGTAATATATACTTTTGCCAACAATGTTTTGGCAGCCCAGTAATTCGCCCAACCGCCATCTATCTCTTTAGGCAGAACATCTTCGCCCAAACAGAACAATAAATCATCTTCAATGAGTTGATAAACTTCCGCTACCGGTGTACGTCCCATGTCGTAAGTCAGCTCCGTCACATGATCGGTCATCAAAGGCACGGCTCCGAAAGTCTGCACCCAGGTTGAAATATCCCCATGCACGTAAAAAGCGTACATTAGCCACATAGCGGTTGATAAGTTTAGCGTCTCCTTCGATTCCCTGTGCTTTGTAGATAACAGTGTTGCAGGCGGTAATCAACCGGTAGTAGCGAAACCAGAATTGCTTGATACAGCCATCGGTAGGCGTATATGTGTAGCGGTCGATAAAACCACGCAGGTTCGTTTCATTGGGATACATACACTCGTCCGTACCCACCATACCGACAAATAACGGGGTATTGGTGCCGACGTTATACATATAGCGCAGCGTAGAAAACGCACCGACTGCTCCTACTTTCAGAGATTCGACAGTCTTATAGAAAGTTCCTTCATCGAGTTCAGACTCCGGCTTCTCTTCCAAGAAATTGGTACAAGACGAAACGGAAGTTCCGAGTAGGAACATAGTAGCCAATAATAATATGATATATTTTTTCATGGAATTCAATATTCAGGGTGTTAAACAAATCAGAAAATAAAATTGAAACCAACAGAATAAGAACGATTGCGCGGATAAGCACTGTAGTCGAGACTCGGCATCAAGTCGCCTGTCTGTCCCTGACGAGTGTTTACTTCCGGGTCAAATCCCGTATATTTGGTAAATACGCAAAGGTTCTTGACCGAAGCAAACAGTTTGATGTTCTGCATACCGACTTTCTTGGCTACTTTCTTTCCAAGTGCGTAGGCCAGCGTGATGTCTCCTATACGGAGGAATGAACCGTCTTCAAGCATTTTGGATGTACAGTAGTTGAGTGCCACCCCACCCGGCATACGATATTTGGCTTCGTTGTTACCGGCAAAGAATACATTACCATCTGCATCATAAAGTGTCGGTGACCAGGAGTTGGTATTCATTTCAGCAATCTGATTATGACCGTCACGTCCACTTGTCAATGAATGGAGGTTGGCGTTGAAAACAGTTGCTCCGTAACTGAACTGCATGGCTACGCTCAATGACAGGTTCTTATAAGAAACTGTGTTCGTCAAACCGCCTGTGAAATCCGGTTCGCCACTTCCCAGTAATACGAGGTCGGCGGAAGTGATTTTACCGTCACCGTTCTGGTCGCGGAAGCGATAATCTCCCCGGACGTATGCTGGCAATCTTCTGTCCGAGCACTTCGGTAAGCCCCTGTTCATTGATTTCGTGCTGTGAAGCATACACACCGTCAATCTTATAGCCATACCATTGCCCGAGACTCTTATTCTTGCGAATCATGACAAAGTTTCCGGAACCGGGAATAACCCCGGGTCAAATCCCATCTCATCACGGGACCGATATCAAGCACTTTCGAACGGTTGAAGCCGATGTTGGCATTCAAGGTCCAGTTCCATTTCTTAGTCAGAATAGGGGTAGCATCCAAGGTAATCTCAATACCCTGATTGCGGACGGCTCCGACATTGGCCCATCCCTTTTCGTATCCCGTAGCCAATGCTGCATTCTTTTCAATCAGCAGGTCGGTGGTCTTTTTACGATAAACATCCACCGTCATTGCCCGGGCGGTTTTAAAAAAAGACATATCCAGTCCGAGATTGACCATATCCGTTGTTTCCCAACGTAATGACGGGTTTGCCGGCCTGTCAATGCTGGCACCGTAAGAAAGATCGGAACCATACATCGGATAGAATGAAGAAGCGATTGTTGAAAGGCTACGATAAGAAGGAATGGCTGTGTTACCACTGCGACCATAGCCGAAACGCAACTTTAGGTTATAGAAAACTCCTAAGTCTTTCACAAACGACTCTTCGTTGATACGCCATGCCAGACCAACTGACGGGAATCCCGCCCATTTATTACCGGCACCGAAGCGTGACGAACCATCGGCACGATAACTGGCTGTCAGCAGATAACGTTCCTTATAATTGTATTCGGCACGTGCTAGGAACGACACCATATTCCACTCAACGATTGAGGAAGTAGGAATCTGTGGAGTAACACCCATTCCCAGTCCATTTACCCCCAGATTGAGTGAAGGAAAATTCTGTGTTTCAGTGCGCACCGTATTATTATTGTAGGTTTCAAGCGTGCTACCAGCCAATACTTTAAGGCGATGTCCGCCTTTCCACGAATTGGTATAAGTCAGGAATGCTTCTCCGGAGAGTTTTTTAATTCCGGCATTAGTGACAATGGCACGTCCGTTTGCTTTAAATCCCTGTTCGGTGTTGGCGGGATAAAATACATCTGTTTTCTGATGATTGTCTTCATACGTACCTGCTACATTCAGAGAAAGCTCGGTAAGTATCTTCCATTCCAGTTGCATACGTGCTGTCAGATTGTCTTTATAACGATTGTTGGTAATATCGCGCACTTGTATGTATGGGTTAGAAACAACCTGCCCCTCTTCACTGCCTGTACCTTCGGTAATACCGGATGAGGTAGCAGAATTCAAAGGCGACTGACGTAACAGTTTCACCATCAAACCATCGGAACTGCCGGTTGCTAAACCGGAGTTTTTAGTTCTTGAGCCTGATATATTAGCGGTCATAGTCACATTAGTACTCAATTTCTGAACGAGGTTAATTCTTCCTGTGAAACGTTCGAAACCGGAGTTTACTACTACCCCTTCCTGATTGAGATAACCGCCGGATACCGAATAGCGCGTGTTCTTATTACCACCCGAAACGTTGATACGATATTCCTGATACAGGGCATCGCGGAACATCAGGTCTTGCCATTGAGTATTCGTACTACCCGGAGCACCATACGACTCCCAGTCTGCATAAGTTGAACTTTCGGGAAGTACCCAATAGTTACCGTCACCGTTCGGATTGTCACGATAGACAATACCATCGCTCATGGTCGACGGATCGGTTCCGTAGGGGTAGTATTTCCACCCGGTCTTATAACGCATCAACGCATATTCCGAAGAATTGAGCATATCAAATTGACGTACTGCCTGCTGCATACCTAAGTTAGCATACAGTTCCACCCGTGTTTTTCCATCATTGGTTCCCGGCGTGTGGTAATCATGATGACACCGTTCGCACCACGCGAACCATAGATAGCGGTTGAGGAAGCATCTTTTAGAATTTCAATGGATGCCACATCGCCCGGATTCAAAGAAGAAGCATCTTCACAAATCACACCGTCGATAACAAAAATCGGGGCACTTGAAGCATTAACGGACGATGCACCACGAATACGGATGGTGTAATCGGAACCGGGAGCACCGTCATTCTGCACAATCTGCATACCGGCTGCCTTACCTCTCATGGCATCTTCGAGTGACGTAATGGCACGTTCGCTCAATGCATCCTTACTAATAGATGATATGGAACCTGTCAAGTCCGAGCGACGCATAGAACCGTAACCGATGGCTACCACTTCTACGTCTCCCAAACCAATCACGTCCTCTTCCATAATAATATTGATCTGTGTACTATTGCCTACGCGATGATCGACAGTTTTCATACTAATCATCGAGAAAACAAGCACCGACTGTTTCGACGGTACATTTATAGAGTATGCTCCGTCGATATTGGTAATCGTGCCGCGCGTTGTTCCCTGCACAACGACGGAGACTCCCGACAGTGGGTCTCCCTCCAGATCCGTTACTTTACCGGTAACAGTCAGAGTCGTTTTTGTCCCATAACATCTATTGCCAGAACAGATGCCGAGGAGCATAATCATACATAATGAATAGAATTGTTTCATTGGGTATTAATTTTTTAGGTTACTAAAAGAATACTGTTTTTTTTCTCAAATATATGGGTGAAATGATTAGAACTAGGGTTAATCCGTGGATTAACACCCTCAAAAAAGCATTAACCACTGTGTTAAAAGAGGGATTAACCTCTATTACCTTTTACATTCTTCCTGATAAGTTCGAGGAACTGTTCCGTATTCACCAATACTACATTTTCGTTTAATAAATTTTTAAATACAAGCATATCTTCCACCGTGTAACTGGACGGAGCATTGACGTGTACCACGATTGCCGAATAAGCATCTATACTGTTAATGTCACGCGGAGCCGAGTTCAAAGCCGCAGCGATGGTTTTCGGGAGTATGAGGTTCCGTAAACTTATCATCATTCTTCATGAAATAGCGGAACGAAACGACCGGAGCATCTCCTGCAAAGAAATAAGCGCCCTGCCATTTGGCATATCCCAGATAGTTCATATACAAGAATCCTTTCATATCGGGCAAGTTGCCGGTGTGCCGCTTCATAAATGTTTCATACGAACCGGCAGACGAACCGGTGAATAGTTCCGCATCGTCCATCAGTACCATATACTGCATGCCGCAATCTTTCAACATTCCATTCGTCATGCGGAAATAGTCGGCTACAAACTCATGATGAGACGGGAATGTATAACCCGCACCGGACAATGCTCCGACATAACAGTTGGTTGCCGGCAGGTTTTCTGATACCAGTTGTGCACCGGAACCATATTGGTGCGCAGAGTCGGGGGATACATCCAGGTAAGCGGAATCTCATGTACACGCGGATGCGAGATATAGGTATTCCGGGAAAACAAATCGAGCATATAGGACGTATTGTCTCCGTCACTGAATACGATCGTGGCATAATGCACGCCTGTCCGTGCCGGGACTTCCACAGGCGAAGCCGGTCGGTCATACGGTTTCAACTGTTTGGACGACAGGATGGAAAGGCTCATGGTGTTGATACCCGGCACGGTATATACTCCATTATGTTCGCATCCGAACCGCACATCCATGCGTTCAAGATTATAGGGTACTCCCCAACCGTAATGAGGCGAATTGGGTTTCAACATATAATAAAGCTTTTTGCAGCACAGCACCGTCACTTTTGGCATTGCTACACCAGGGATATCGGTTCGCTATGGCAAAATCGACCATTGTCCACGGGAAAGAAGCGTTGTTCACAATCGCATTCAAGTTGAATTGTGAAGAATGTTGTTTTATATAGTCGGCCAGCCAAGCCTCATCCTTATCCCTCACGTCGGCCAGTTTCTGCAGACTGTTATAAGGAGCTTTAGAGGCCGGGGCCGCTGTCAGTATCACAGCATCAAGCACTCCTGCAAGGCTTGCAGCAATGCATGTTTTCTCCAATTTATCATCCACCAATACATACCCTTTCGCTCTGTTCAGGAACAAAGAAGTTATCTCCGACAGTCTTTTCTTCGTAAAGGTATAACCAGAGGCTTTCATTTCAGTCATCCATTTGGCGTATGCCTGACCGGAGTGAAGAAAGATTTCGGGACTGCTGCGATTCACAAGTCCGGCAAGCGAAGCCAGATAGAGCAATTCTTCATAATTGCTGTTTCCCACTTCGGCACGCGTGATTTCAATCAAATCCCAGTTTTCAACCAAAGGAGGTTCTTCGGGTGATTCCGGTTCCGGCTTCTCTCCCTGCCCTTGTTCTGTTCCCTGCTCCTGCTCTCCCTGTTTTTCGCAAGAGCAGAAAACTACCGATAGGGCAACTCCCATGATATAAATAAAACTTTTCATTTTCATAGTATTTTATCAATGCCGATATATTCTTTAACCTGTTCGTCTATATGTGTTTTCAACTGATGAATCACTTCTTTGCACTGTCACGTCCCAATATCGCATCCCACAGCATCGGTACAAGGATTTCCTGTGCCGCTTTGCGGGTAGGCAAAATATCGTCGCGCTGATATGGCTTTAATGCTTCTTCTCCTCCGGCGTCGTAGATTTTATTAAATTCTACCGAGTAATCGACGAGAATGATACCTTTCTTTTTGGCTGCTTCGCGGCATGAAGCATTGAATGCTGCCAGTTCGGGACGGGTCTCCGCCGATTGTCCCAACGGACGTTCGGAAAGAATATACAATACGATGGTGGCATCAGGATTCTGTGCTCGCAGATTGTCAACCATGTATTCCGCACACTTTCCCGAATACCAAGGAGCGTTGTTGAAACGGGTCACAGCATCGTTTTCCGAAAAGCCGAATATCAATAAATCGGGTTTGCGGCTCAATACGGAGTCTTTGAAGTTTTCAGTTGCCCAGAAAGAGCCGATTCCCGACTTCGAGCAGTTGTAGAACGTTATCTTTTCGGGGAATCTGCGTTCGAGTCTGGTACGAAGCTGGTCCACCCAAGCCCGGTTGGAGGTATTGATGGCAGCACTGGCACCGTAAAACACAACAGTCTGCTTTTCGCCTTTCTTGAGTTTCTTCAGGAAAGTGGTTTGAGCACTGGCTGTGGAGACTGTAAAAATTGATACTAATATTAAAAGAAATATACGGTTCATATTTATCTTATTTTTTCCATGGTTTATTATTCACATTCATATTCACATGACGATACCAGTCGAACAGACCTTTCTCGTCCAAGCGGTTCTGCAAGCGACGTACATCGAGATTACGCACACTCGTCTTCTGCAAAGCCGCCATCGCTGCTGCCGTACCGGCTGCTTCGCCAATGGTTGCACATATCGGTTGCACCCGATAAGAACTCATTGCCAGACGGGTTCCGCTGATAATGCGTCCGGCTGTCAGCAATCCTTCGGTATTAACGGGAATCAAGCTGCGGTATGGGATGCCGTAAGGTCCTACGCTGTTCTTTATTTTTGGGTCTACATTCATTCCCCACGGGTCTAACGAGTACCAGGCATCAGCAATCTTATCATCGTGCATCACTCCTTTCAGTACATCATCTACTGTCAACACATATTCTCCTTTGATACGACGGCATTCTCTGATTCCTATTTTCGGGGCTACATGGGTGACGTATCCGGCCTGGTTGAGGGCTTCGAATTGCGGTTCCAGCTTTTTCATGGCACGACGATGCGCGTCGGCTACCAATACCGGGTCGGTGGTGTCGGTACACTCTACCGTTGCTCCCCAGTGGAGGTATATGCCGGAGTCTATCTTCCGGAATTCCTCTTCCGTCTGCTGGGTTACCCACTTTTCCTGGTCGTGGTCGAGTACACCGGTCTTGAATATGTGGCGGGGAAATTCCGCGTCACTGCGGGTGCGTTGGCTGATGTACATCATGGTACATGGCTGCACTCTGCCGTCACTCTTTTCGAGTCCGATGCTTTCGTTGAAGTCCTTGCGGGCGTCGCTACCGTAGAAGTATTCACAACCGGCTTTGGCTGCCAATAGTCCGGTACCGGTGGCGTCGATGGTAACCGGAGCGGAGACTTTCTGCAACATACCCTGACGCATCACGCAGACGCCGGTCACTCTGTTTCTGTTGCCTTTTGTCTCGACCAGTGCATCCACAACCGGTGAACCGCACATCAACGTGATATTCTTTTCCGCTTTCATAATGCCGTAAACGACTTGCGCGAATGACGACGGCAACCACCAATGCTGCTTATTATCCCATGCCCATTGTCCGAGCGTGTTGCTGGGGGTAATGCTTAGTGAATGTTTCTGGTTCAGTTCGCGCACCATGTCGATAAATACACCGACACGGGGTGCACCGCACATATATGTGACATACATATCCACCGGAGCTCCTCCGGGCATCATATCTTCTTCCAGTAAAATCACCTTGGCCCCTCTCTGGCAGCAGCAACGGCAGCAGGTATACCTGCCGGTCCGGCACCCACTACAATCACATCGCAATGCAATTCGGGCAATTTAAACAGGGATTTATCTTGGGTATTCATCGCTTCATTCGCGGCAAACATGGAGACTCCGGGCAAAGCTGCACCAGCAGCGCCTATTCCCATGTTCTTCAAAAACTGTCTTCTATTCATTGTCATAGTCGTACGCTTATTTCTTTTTTAAACCATCGAAAAGCCCCATTGAGGCAAGTCGGTCTTGTAGTTGTTTGATATCTATGGAACGAAGTCCGGTTTGATTCAAGGCGGACATAGCTGCTGCCGTACCGGCTGCCATTCCAATGTTGGAACAGATAGGCTGCACTCTAAGAGAACTGTGAGCAATGCGTGTCGCACTGATGATACGTCCGGCAGTGAGCAACCCCTCGGTCTTGGTTGGCAGAATACTGCGATAGGGAATGCCATAAGGGCCGATATGTTTCATCTCTTCGGGAATTTTCATTCCCCATACATCGAACGAATAGTGTGCGTGGGCTATCACATCATCGTGCATCGTTCCGGCAATCAAGTCATTGGCTGTAAGCACGTACTCGCCTTTGATACGGCGCACTTCGCGCACGCCCAGCTTTGGAGCCAGATGTACTGCGTATCCGGCTTCGTGCCAGATTTCGAGGTTTTCCTGCAGGCGTTCCAGTGCTTCCTGCTGGGCTTGTGCCAGCAACAGAGGGTCTCGGGTATCCTTGCAATATACAGTCCGTCCCCAGTGCAGATAGATGCCGGCGTCTCTCCGGATCATATCCTCCTTATCGTCGGCTTTCACCCAACGATTCAGGTTATCTTCCACAGCACTGCTACCTTTCAGTTTATCAATAGGTAGTATGGCATTGCGCTTGATTCTTTCACTAATCAGCATCCGGTACAGGGCTGCACCTTACCATCGGCCACTTCGATGCCTACGGGCTCGTTGTAGTCGCTCTTGGCTTCACTGCCAAACATATATTCGCATCCTGCCATATCGGCAATCAGTCCGTTGCCGGTGGCATCTATGGTAACTGCCGCATCAATATCCTGATAATCGCCATTACGCATGATGCGCACTCCGGTCACCTGGTTTCTGTTGCCGGAGGTCTTGACCTTTACTCCTACAACGGTGCTGCGCACATCAGCGTGATGTTTTCTTCTTTTTCGAGAAGCTGATAAATCACTTCTGCATAAGAACCGGGCATCCACCAGTGATTCTTTCCGTCACTGCCTGTTTTTCCGAACGTCTCACAAGTACGCCCGCCAATGGTGTGTTTTGCATTCAATACCTGAATCATCTCCTGAAACACTCCCACCCCTGGGACCACCGCATATAAAGGGAACATACATATCGACCGGGGCTCCTCCGGGCATATTATCCTCTTCCAGCAATATTACTTTAGCTCCCTGACGGGCTGCCGCAATGGCGGCAGGCACTCCACCTGGACCGGCTCCGACTACCACCACATCACATTTCAATGTTGGATACTTGGGCTTGGCCTTCTCTACCTTCTCATTGCCCATAGCGGCTACAAATGACGAAGGCAGGACACTCAATGCTGCAATAGCAGACATTTTAGTAATGAAATCTCGTCTGTTAATTTCCATATATGTGTATACTTTAATGTTTTTCAATTAGAATTTATGGCAGAATCTCTATTGACGTGTTTGATTCTTAACCGCCAAAGCAACTCATCTACCGGCACTACCTGTACCTTTTTGTCCAGCAATTGCTTACACCAGTACACGGGAGTCACTCCTCTCGGCGAACGGCTGTTCTGCGGCGCACTGACAATACTGTCTTTCGACTCTTTCTCAAAGCGCGACCAGGCATGAACAATGGTCCATGCTATCTCACCCTCGGGAATTTTATTCGTCGCATCTTCATTAATTACTGCTGCAATCTGGGAGGGAGTACCGGACTTTTCTTTTTCCTGGTTAGCCCATATCTGTCCGCGTGCGGAAATCACCGGAATATCGTTCCCTTTCCGGTCTTTCACCCAAAACACTTTACCATATCCGCCATTATAGGGAGAATATTGCACGGCAAGCATTCCGGCTATTCCCTCCAATTCTTCGGCAAAGACACGATACGCATCCAGAGCTTCTTTCGAATCTATCTTATGACAAATGAAACCAAATGCTTTGATACCCATCTTTTGCATGTGCACATTCACGATACGGGCAAAACTCCGCAACAGTCCCTCTCTGTCGGCACGCTTTGAAGCAAAAAGGTCGGGGTAATAGTATCCGCCGCCATATTCGGCAAGCGATACGTTCCGTGGCTGACTGTTCATCAGTACATTAAGCACATCGGGAGCAGCCATTGACAGGTTGACCATACACGTAGTGAATGACATGGGAATCTTGCCATTATGTTCGTTGCTCCAAAAGTCAGGATTATTGATAAAACTACCCAATGTCCACTGCATATTATCTCCGTCGCTCATCACAAAGGAATGATAAATTGCATCAGATTCCCAATTTATCCGGGACGGATTAACAGTTTTAATCTTTTTTATTTTTTCGTTGCCGGTGATGGAGAGCATGGCCAGATTCATGCACCAGTCGGAAGCTGTATTAATTAATCCCCAATGGGAACAGGGGGCGATGTGCTGAAATTCCGGGCCGCTATTCCAGCCTATCACCGGTGACAAGGGGCGTACCCACTCCAGTACAGTATCCAGTAATTCGTCCACTCCGTAATAAACCATTCCCTTATGGGCAATGGCATAATCACGATTGTTGGCTATCGACGGATTGGTCAGGACAATGAAGTTATTGTTCATCCGGGATTTGTGTTCGTCAAACCAGGACCGGGTCAGATTCTCCTTGCTGGCGTCATACAATTTGTTCAAGCCGGATGCTTTTGCCTGTTCTTCCAGCGTTATATCTACCAGAATCCCTTTCAGGATGCCGGCTTGTGCAGTTGCCAGATTGATGGAGTTGTCTTTCCGGTTATAATCATATAGGATGTAACCTTTTATATAGCCTTGCTTTTGAAAGCGTTTCACGACTTCCCAGGTATTCAGGGCACCCCGTTCCTTTACTTTGAGGCGTTTCAGCCAGGCTTTATAATACAACTGATAATCCGGTGTACGATTCTCAACCCAAAGTCCCTCGTTGCCGATACCCTCATTTACTGCTTGCGCGGCAAGTCCGCATAAGGATTGAGCGACATTCATCTCACGAATATCACCGGGACGGGACAGTGTACATTTCAAGATGTAACCGGGCCTTTTCTGAACAGGCCACCAGTTATCCGGTGAAGAGGAAGCAACGACCGGTGAGATGGTTCCTCCCAGCAGCATTCCTATTAAGAAGAGTGTTTTAATTAGATTTTTTTTTTTCATCGTGGCATTAGTTTATATAGACAAAGATATCCGGGAGCCTATAATATATGGGTTAATTTATAGGTTACCTCCCACTTTTATTTTATTAATCCTACCCGAAAAGGGCTTTTTTTCGTGCAAATGTGTTCATCTGCTATCGAACGGTGTCGAAGTTCCGTTCATAGATGAATTTGCAGGGAACGTTCCATTCCATGCATCAGTTTAGGAAACATATCTGTAATTCCAGAATAATTAAATGCATGGGAATTACAGCCAATGACAGGACACACGCCAAAAGCAAAATGATTGGACAACAAAGGGAGCGACGGGAAGCAATGTCAGAAGAAATATGCATCATGTTCTAATCAGTATTATATAGGTTCATCAATTCGATGACACAAAAATAGGGTCGAAGCAAAAAAAGGGGTTAATTTTCGGATTAGTGCGCTTTTTATTTCATTAATCACCCCATAAAAAGGTAGATGTCAGGCAATCACCCAAGAGAATTAAACTGAATTATTAGGAATACATGAGGGAAATTTCTAACTTTGCATTGAAACGCATTTCTAAAACGTCGTTTGATTATGCAGAGAACATACCAGTTTTTTATATTCATTGCCATATTTGCTCTTTCTTTTCAACCGCTAAAAGGGGCAGGACTGCTCTTTTCAAGAGAAACTCCCCAGACTTATTTAGACTTATTCAGTGGAAACGATATTTCATTCACCAATTCTGTAACGATCTCTTTCGATTTATCTATCCTTAGCCATGAGAGTTTCGGACAGATATGGGTGTATGAGGATAAGGCCGCGCCATATAGTTTTGCTTATATCGGTCGCGATAAAAGCAGTTCATCGTTCGTCATCAACAGTCTTACGGATAAAAAGCAATTTCTCGAAATCCCCGTCTCGCCTCAAGCTATCGGTGCACGCAAATGGCTACACGTAGAAACGCGGTTGGACTTTCAGCACCAGAAAGCGGAAGTGACTATCAACGGGCAGAAATACTCGCTCGATGGTATTACTATTCCGAATCCGTCTAAGGCAAATATTATCTTCGGTGCCAATATCAAGGCGATTCCGGAAGTGCCTGTCATGGTGATTAAAAATATCATGGTGCGGGATGAGGCTTCTCATTCTTTCCTGTTCCCGCTCACGGAGTCGGATGGGAATTTGGTGCATGAGGCAGGTAACAAGTTGCACGGAACAGTGGTCCATCCCACATGGCAGATTAATAAACAGTTCTTTTGGCAGGAAATAGGTATGTTCACCAGTTCGGCGGCTGCCGGGATAGCGTTTGACGAACCGGACCGACAGATATTAGTTGTAGGTGATAATAATATAGGTAAGTTCGACATCAACACGCTGAAACTGACCGAATACCCCCAAAGAAACGGTGGGCACGCAAACGGGATATTCGGGGGAGGCTATTCATAACCCGGATAAGCAGGAGACTTATTTCTATAACTTAGCGGATATTGGCGGACAAACCGGTCCTTTCTTCTCCACTATTTCGGATAAGGATCTGCCCACCCGTATCGTTTCTCCTCAATTCTCCAATCCGTTGCACCATCATGCTTACTTTTTTCGATCAGGCAAGCCAATCGCTCTATATTTTCGGCGGATATGGAAACTACCAGTATTCAAATCTGACTTATCAGTATGACTTCGATCATGGAGCATGGAAGGAGATACAATTTACAGGCGATGTCATTTATCCCCGTATGCACACCGTAGCAGGTAAAGGTCCTGTGGAGGGAAGCTTTTTCGTATTCGGAGGAGTGGGTAACGAAACGGGCAAACAGGAGCTTGGCAAGGATTTCTTCTGCGACCTATATCTGTTTGATACTTCCAAGCGTACCGTCAAGAAATTGTGGAGCAGAGCGTTTCCCGACAATTACTTTATTCCGACCCGCGGGCTTGTGTTCGACAGTAAAAAAAGGGTGTATTTATCTTTTTTGTGCATAGACCGGAAAACAACGAATGCCTCTTTGCATCGGTTTGACGTGAAGACAGGAGAACATGCCATTGTCTCCAACGAGATCGTTTTTCAAACAAACTGTATTCTGTCAACAGCCTATCTGTTCAGTAATCCGGAGGACAATGAATTATATGCCGTCATCCGGTATAGCGAAGATAATAATCCGAAAGCGAAGATTGGTGTCTATAAGTTGAATGCTCCTCCTATTACTTATCAGGAGCTTAAAAAATGGAATACGGACGATGACAACGAAGCAGGCAGAGCTTACCTTTATTATATAATCGGAGGAGTCGTACTTTTGCTGATTCTTTGTTTTGCTTATTATCGGCATAGAAAAAGAGGTAGTACACAAGAGGTAGTATCACCGAGCGTTCCTGAAGATGGTATACCTGTCGATGAGAAGAGTGCCGATGGTAGTAATGTTCCTCAACCCCAATCTCCAATAGATGCATCGGCCAGTACTCCGATAAAGGTCAATGCTGTCTATCTGTTTGGAGATTTTCAGGTGTTCGATACCAAAGGCAATGAAATTGCTTATCGTTTCGGTCCGAAAATAAAACAAATGTTTGTCCTCGTACTACTTCATTCACGACGGTCAGGGGGGATCAGTACTAATAAGCTGTCCGCCCAACTCTGGCCAGAGAAGACTACGACCTCTGCCAAGAATATACGTAACGTCACAATCAACCATCTGCGGAACATTCTAACTGATTTAGAGGGAGTGGAACTTGTTTTCTTAAACGACAAATGGAAGATTGTGTATGGAGATAATTTCTACTGTGACTATCTCAAAGCCTTGAATATAGCAAAAATACTGCAACAGGTTCATTCACCTCAAGAACAAGAAGAAGAGGTGAAGCAACTTATCGGCCTGCTGCAACGAGGCACCTTATTGCCTACTTTTTGTACATTACGAATGGTTTGGCAATATCAAAATTAACCATGATGAACTTTTCATCCGGATCATCGAGCAACTGCTTCCTATCGTAGAAGCGAATAATGAAGCCAGAAAGGTTATCGTATTGTCCGATGTGCTTTTTTCGTTCGATGGAATGAGTGAAACGGCATTGACCTTCAAAATAAAAAGCACTCAAGAAACTTGGGCAGAAAGCATACGCACAAAGTGTTTATGACCGTTTCCAAAAGGAGTACCAGCAACTCTATGGAGAGAAGTATAAGGAAAATTCGTTAGAAGAATAAGGATTTAATGTCATGCTTGGGAAACTCTTTTTCCTTCAAAAGAATAAAGGACCCTATTATAACTAATGATTTTATTAGGCACTTTTAAATAATTGCGTTCCTATCGATAAGAGTAGAGACTTAAAAAAAGCATAAGAGAAATCTCCTAATTGCTATTTACATAGAAAAATAGTACTTTTGTACTCCATTCAAAAAAGAATTTATGACGAAAGCTTTATTTTTTGATATAGACGGTACACTGGTCAGTTTTGACACTCACCGCATCCCGTCGTCTACCATTGAGGCACTAGAAGCCGCCCGTGCAAAAGGACTGAAGATATTTATCGCTACGGGACGTCCGAAAGCCATTATCAACAACCTCTCCGAATTGCAAGACCGGAATCTGATTGATGGATATATCACCATGAACGGGGCTTACTGCTTTGTCGGGGAACAGGTAATCTATAAAAGTGCCATCCCCAAGACGAAGTAAAAGCAATGGGAGATTTCTGCGAAAAAAAGGCGTACCCTGTATCTTTGTAGAGGAACACAACATTTCCGTTTGCCAGCCCAATGACATGGTGAAAAAAGATATTCTATGATTTCCTGCACGTGAATGTGATTCCGACTGTATCTTTCGAGGAGGCAACCAGCAAGGAAGTCATCCAAATGACACCCTTTATCACGGAAGAGGAAGAAAAAGAAATCCGTCCGTCTATTCCTACCTGCGAGATAGGCCGGTGGTATCCTGCATTTGCCGATGTGACCGCCAAAGGAGACACCAAGCAAAAGGGCATTGATGAAATAATCCGCTATTTTGATATTAAACTCGAAGATACCTTGGCTTTCGGAGACGGAGGAAATGACATCAGCATGCTCCGCCATGCAGCCATCGGAGTAGCCATGGGACAAGCCAAAGAGGATGTGAAAGCCGCTGCCGATTATGTGACAGCCCCCATTGATGAGGACGGCATCAGCAAGGCTATGAAACATTTCGGGATTATCTGATTATGGGTGTAGACACCAATAACGCAGCTTTTCAGGACGCCCTGAATCTTATTCAGTATACCCGCCAGTCGGTTTTTCTGACCGGAAAAGCGGGTACAGGTAAATCTACATTCTTACGTTATGTCTGCGAACATACCAAGAAGAAATATGTTGTACTTGCTCCGACGGGTATTGCCGCCATCAATGCCGGAGGAAGTACGATGCATAGTTTCTTCAAACTCCCTTTCTATCCGCTGCTGCCGGATGACCCGAACTTGAGTCTCCAGCGTGGTCGTATCCATGAATTTTTCAAATACACCAAGCGTCAGCGGAAGCTGTTGGAACAGGTAGAACTGGTCATTATCGACGAAATCTCTATGGTACGGGCGGACCTCATTGACGCCATCGACCGCATCCTACGTGTATACTCACACAATTTGCGCGAACCTTTCGGAGGAAAACAACTGTTATTAGTAGGTGACGTATTCCAACTGGAACCCGTCGTAAAGAACGACGAACGGGAAATATTGAATCGCTTCTATCCCACTCCCTACTTTTTTTCTCTGCCAGAGTATTCAGCCAGATCGATCTGGTATCCATCGAACTCCAGAAAGTATACCGGCAAACTGACTCCGTCTTTGTCGGTGTCCTCGACCATATCCGAACAATACAGCCGGAGCGGCCGATCTGCAACTACTGAACACCCGTTATGGAAGTCAGATAGAAGAATCGGAAGCTGATATGTATATCACGCTTGCCACCCGAAGAGACACGGTAGACTCTATCAACGAAAAGAAACTGGCGGAACTTCCCGGAGACCCAATTACTTTTGAAGGAGTCATCGAAGGAGATTTCCCCGAAAGCAGTCTACCCACTTCACAAGAACTCGTACTGAAACCCGGTCCACAAATCATCTTTATTAAAAATGATTTCGACCGCAGGTGGGTAAACGGTACAATTGGTGTCATTGCCGGAATTGATGAGGAAGAAGAAACCATCTACGTTATCACCGACGATGGAAAAGAATGTGACGTAAAGCGTGAGTCATGGCGCAATATCCGTTATCGCTACAACGAAAAGACAAAAGAAATAGAAGAGGAAGTACTGGGCAGCTTCACCCAATATCCCATTCGGCTGGCTTGGGCCATTACCGTCCACAAGAGTCAGGGGTTGACTTTCAGCCGTGTAATCATCGACTTCACAGGTGGTGTATTTGCAGGTGGACAAGCATACGTGGCACTAAGCCGTTGTACCTCACTGGATGGCATCCAGCTCAAAAAGCCGATCAACCGGGCGGATATCTTTGTGCGTCCCGAAATCGTAAACTTTGCCGGACGGTTCAACGACCGGCAAGCTATCGACAAAGCTCTGAAACAAGCGCAGGCCGACGTGCAATACGCCGCCGCTTCACGCGCTTTCGATAAAGGAGACATGGAAGAATGCCGGAACAGTTTTTTCGTGCTATCCATTCCCGCTACGATATTGAAAAACCTGTTCCCCGCCGTTTAATCCGCCGCAAGCTCGGTATCATCAATACGCTAAAAGAGCAAAATAAAAAACTCAAAGAACAAATGCGTGAACAACAGGAACGCATACGACAATATGCCCATGAATATCTATTAATGGGTAACGAATGTATTACCCAAGCCCACGATATACGCGCTGCCCTCGCCAACTACGATAAAGCCCTTAGCCTCGACCCTAATTATGTGGACGCCTGGGTGAGAAAAGGCATCACCCTCTTCAACAATAAAGAATATTTTGACGCTGAAAACTGCTTCAACATCGCAGTCAACCTCCATCCCGCAAACTTCAAGGCTGTTTATAATCGGGGAAAACTTCGATTAAAAACGGAAGATACAGAAGGAGCAATTGCAGATTTGGACAAAGCAACAAGTCTGAAACCGGAACATGCCGGCGCACATGAGCTATTCGGGGATGCACTGTTGAAAGTAGGTAAAGAAGGAGAAGCTGCACTGCAATGGAGAATTGCGGAAGAACTCAAAAAGAAAAAAGGGAAATAAAACAGCCCCTTTGGCGAAGTTAATTCAATACCGAAATGAGGTAAATGCTCATTTATGAGTTCACCACAGAGGACACGGAGGACACAGAGGTTTAATATTTTTTATTCACTATAGAGTAACACAGCTTCTCACGTATTTATCGCTCTGTTTTACTTGCAGAAAGAGAGAAAAGAACTCTGTGTCCTCCGTGTCCTCTGTGGTGAAATTATTTAGCGAAGAGATATGCATTCATTATTTTTCTTTATATCCAAATCTTATTGTTGTTTAATAATGACATGTTTTTCAAGAGCGAGGTACTATTAATCAAAAACTTTTATGAGTTTTGTTCTTTGTAATATCTCAAACTCTTAAAAGAAAAGCAAATGAAAAAAGGTTTGAAAATCGCAGCTATCACAGTAGGGGTCATAATCATTCTGATGCTCCTCCTCCCTTTCGCCTTCCAAGGGAAGATAGCAGGTATTGTAAAAACAGAAGGCAACAAGATGCTCAATGCACAATTTGATTTCGAGAAACTCAACATTAGCCTGTTCCGCAACTTTCCACAGGCTTCTGTCACACTCGAAGATTTCTGGCTGAAAGGTGCGGGAGAATTCGCAAATGATACCCTTGTACAAGCCGGAGAAGTTACTGCCGCAGTCAACTTATTTCTCTTTTCGGAGATAGCGGTTACGATATTTCTAAAATATTTATTGAAGATACACGGTTACATGCCATTGTATTGCCGGACGGACGTGCCAACTGGGATATCATGAAACCGGATACAACAGCAACTGCCGAAACTCCTGTTTCAGAAGAAGCAGCATCTTCTCCTTTCAAAGTGAAGCTACAACGGTTTGTTATCAAAAACATGAACCTGATTTATGACGATCAACAAGGGAAGATGTATGCTGATATCCGCGACTTTAACGCAATCTGCGCCGGAGACTTAGGAAGTGACCGTACTACTCTGAAACTGGAGGCGGAAACCAAATCACTTACTTACAAGATGAATGGAATCCCTTTCCTTGCCAATGCCAATATCTCCGCAACAATGGATGTGGATGCCGACCTTGCCAATAATAAATACACATTAAAAGACAACACTATCCGCCTCAACGCCATTCAGGCAGGTATCGACGGTTGGGTAGCTTTGAAAGATCCGGCTATCGACATGGACCTGAAACTTAACACGAACGATATCGGGTTTAAGGAAATCTTGTCACTGATTCCAGCCATTTATGCAACGGAATTCTCCAGTCTGAAAACAGACGGAACCGCTACGCTTACCGCAACGGCGAAAGGTATCTTGCAAGGCGACACCGTTCCTGCATTCAATATCGATATGCAGATCAAGAATGCCATGTTCCGCTATCCGGCTCTACCGGCTGGTGTAGATCAAATCAACATCAGTGCCAACGTCCAGAACCCGGGAGGAAATATCGACCTGACGACGGTCAATATCAATCCTTTCAGTTTCCGTCTTGCAGGAAATCCGTTCAGTCTGACTGCCAACGTAAAAACACCAATCAGCGACCCGGACTTTAAAGCGGAAGCTAAAGGGATTCTCAACTTAGGCATGATCAAACAAGTCTATCCACTTGGAGACATGGAGTTGAACGGTACCATTGATGCTGATATGCAAATGTCGGGACGACTTTCCTATATCGAAAAAAGAGGAATACGAACGTATGCAAGCTTCAGGTACTATCGCTGACGGGTATGAAACTCAAAATGAAAGATATGCCGGACGTAGAAATCAAGAAGTCTCTCTTCACTTTCACCCCGAAATACCTCCAGTTGAGCGAGACAACCGTCAACATCGGAAAGAATGATATCACAGCCGACAGTAGGTTTGAAAACTATATCGGTTACGCATTGAAAGGTACTACATTGAAAGGAAACCTGAATATTCGTTCCAACTATTTCAATCTGAACGACTTCATGGCCGCTTCTGCGGATGAAGCGACTGCATCAGAAACTGCGTCTACCGACTCCGTAGCTACAGCTGCCACGGGTATTATGGAAGTTCCCCGCAACATCGACTTCCAGATGGACGCCAATCTGAAACAGGTGCTGTTTGACAAGATGACATTCAACAATATGAACGGTAAGCTTGTGATAAAAGATGGCAAAGTGGATATGAAAAATCTCTCCATGAACACCATGGGTGGCAACGTGGTCATGAACGGCTACTACTCCACTGCCAACGTGAAGAAACCGGAGATGAAAGCCGGATTCAAACTGTCGGATATCAGCTTCTCACAAGCATACAAAGAACTGGATATGGTACAGAAGCTGGCTCCTATCTTTGAAAACCTGAAAGGAAACTTCTCCGGCAGTATCAATGTATTGACTGATCTGGACGCAACTATGAGCCCTGTATTGGACACAATGCAAGGTGATGGCAGCCTTTCCACCCGTGATCTTAGTTTGAGCGGAGTGAAAGCAATTGACGAGATAGCCGATGCCGTTAAACAGCCAAGTCTGAAAGACATGAAGGTGAAAAGATATGACACTGGATTTCACCATCAAAGACGGACGCGTAGAAACCAAACCGTTCGATATCAAGATGGGAGACTACACATTGAATCTTTCCGGTAGCACAGGCCTCGATCAAACCATCGACTATTCCGGAAAAGTGAAGCTGCCCGCATCTGTAGGCAATATCTCTAAACTAATGACTCTCGACTTGAAGATCGGCGGTTCATTTACCTCTCCGAAAGTCAGCGTCGATACTAAAAGCATGGCAAACCAAGCTGTCGAAGCTGTAGCCGATGAAGCTATCAGCAAACTCGGACAGAAACTGGGACTGGACTCTGCCGCTACCGCCAATAAGGATTCAATCAAACAAAAGGTGACAGAGAAAGCAGCAGAAAAGGCACTGGATTTCTTAAAAAAAGAAACTCAAATAAGAGAGAAGGAGAATGAATTATGCTTCTGAAGCTATATGACAAAAATAATAACCCGCAGGATTTACAACGAATCATCGATATCCTGAATGACGGCGGACTGATTATCTATCCTACGGATACGATGTACGCCATCGGATGTCATGGGTTGAAGGAACGTGCTATTGAACGGATTTGCCGGATCAAAGAGATAGACCCTAGAAAGAACAATCTGTCTATCATCTGTTATGACTTGAGTAGCATCAGCGAATATGCGAAAGTAGACAATAATATATTCAAGCTGATGAAGCATAATCTTCGGGGCCATTTACTTTTATTTTGAACGGAACCAATCGGCTGCCCAAAATCTTCCGCAACCGAAAAGAGGTGGGTATCCGTATGCCGGACAACAACATCATTCGTGAAATCGCCCGCTTACTGGATGCTCCTATTATGACCACCACACTGCCATATGATGAGCATGAAGATCTGGAATATATGACCGATCCCGAACTGATTGACGAAAAGTTCGGTGACATCGTTGATCTGGTGATCGACGGAGGAATAGGAGGTATAGAACCTTCTACCGTAGTGAAATGTACCGACGACGAGCCGGAAATCATCCGGCAAGGGAAAAGGATGGCTGGAAGAGAATTAATATCTTTCCACCGGAATCAATCTTTCTATCAAAAAAGGGCTGCCCTCCGTTCGATACGGAAGCAGCCCATTCTTTGATGGAATCCATTCAGAGGATAGAATCTTACTTAATCAATGATTCCGGATCCAGATGACCTGCTTCGATATCTTTAAAGTAACGGTAAGTACCCACTTTCAATTCCGCCGTAGCAGCATCATCACAAACGATGATACCCTTTTCGTGCATCTGCAGAGCACTGATAGTCCACATCTGAGTGATAGCGCCTTCTACCGCATGATACAAAGCACGTGCCTTGTTATGACCATTAACGATAATCATCACTTCCTTTGCAGAAAGCACAGTACCGACTCCCACTGTCAATGAAGTCTTAGGAACTTTGTTGATGTCATTATCAAAGAAACGGGAGTTCGCAATGATTGTATCCGTAGTCAGCGTTTTCTGACGGGTACGGGAAGTCAGTGAAGAACCCGGTTCGTTGAATGCGATGTGTCCGTCAGGACCGATACCGCCCATAAACAGGTCAATGCCACCATATGACTTGATCTTTTTCTTCGTAACGAGCACATTCTGCATCCAAATCAGGAGCATTACCATTCAGAATATTCGTATTCTCCGGTTTGATATCGATATGACCGAAAAAGTTATTCCACATGAAAGAATAATAGCTTTCCGGATGTTCTTTCGGCAATCCTACATATTCGTCCATGTTGAATGTTACCACATTCCGGAAGGAAACGATTCCTTTCTTATTCAGGTCGATCAAAGCTTTATACATGCCCAGAGGAGATGATCCGGTGGGACAGCCCAATACAAATGGTTTCTCGGGGGTTGGATTGGCAGCTTTTATTTTAGCGGCAACATAATGTGCAGCCCACAGAGATACGGACTGATAGTCCGGCTGAATAATAAGTCTCATAAGTCGATTGTTTTATAGGTTAGTTAATAAATTATCTCATTCACTGTTTTAACGATCTTTCTTCAAACGGTCTGCCATGGCACGTGCCAGATTTTCGCACTGGGTATAAGTCAGGTCTTTCATAGCCTGCTTCATCTCCACCGGATCACCGATCAATTCGAATTTACTCTTTTCAGCAAACTCCGCCAGACGTTTCACCGCTGCACCTGCCCATGCAAGAAAGAACCGAAGTAACCCAAATAGCGTCCCTTCACCTCACGCAGCAGAATCTTTGAAAGCAGCGCTTCCACCTCCGGGAATATCTGATTACTATACGTAGGAGAACCGATAATCAATCCCTTATAACGGAAAATATCCGCTATAATATAAGAAGGATGACTCTTTGTCACGTTATGCATAACGATATTCTTAACCCCTGTGCAGAAAGCTCTTCAGCAATAGCTTCCGCCATCTGCTCCGTATTTCCATACATGCTTCCGTAAGCAATAACAACACCTTCGTCCGCATCATAACGGCTCAGACGGTCGTAGATACCGATCACCCTGGAAATATTCTCTGTCCATACCGGTCCGTGTGTAGAGCAAATGGCAGAAATGGGAAGTCCACCTAATTTCTGCAAAGCCTTTTTGCACGGGGCTTCCGTATTTACCAACGATATTAGAGTAATAACGGACCATTTCTCCCCAATACTTATCTACATTGATCCGAGTATCCAGGAATCCGCCATCCACCGTACCAAAACATCCGAATCCGTCACCGGAGAAAAGAACTCCATCCGTTTCGTCAAATGTCATCATCGTTTCCGGCCAGTGTACCATCGGAGTCATGTAAAAGCGCAGTTTATGACGTCCGAGAGCGAGAAAATCACCATCCTTAATCAGATATTGCTCGCCGGTCACACCATAAAAACCTTCAATCATACCGAAAGTCTGTTTATTGCCAACGATCACAATGTCGGGATAGTGTTGCTTAATCAATCGGATAGATCCCGAATGGTCCGGTTCCATGTGATTTATAATCAAATAATTAATGGGACGTTCTCCAATCACTTGCTTGATTTTACGCAAGTAGACTTCAAAATAACAGATATCTACCGTATCTACCAATGCCACCATTTCATCATCAATCAGATAAGAGTTATATGAAACTCCATAGGGCAATGGCCACATCGCTTCAAATCTGTGCTTGTTACGGTCATTTACTCCCACATAGTGGACATTTCCTTTAATTCTTGTTTTACTTTCCATCTTTCAAATCCATTAAATATTTCTTCCACTATTCTATACTCCGCAAAACAGCTGTTTATTAAGTGGTAAGTTTATCGTCTGCAAAAATAATCCTTTTTTCCGAATCCCTATACTTCTTACCTTGATAAGCACCTCTTTCTTTCATTCTTTTTTTGTAAACGAGCTACAAATTCATAATTTTTCAATCCCCAGTCCGGAGCTATTAATAAATCTTTAGGAGATTGGGAAACAAAGCGTTCCACAACCATATCCGGACGGAGATGCTCTACATAATCAATCACCAGATCAATGTATTCCTCAACCTCACTAAACAAATGAAAGTCAGCAGGAGTTACGTCATACTCATGTGCCATTCGCGTACCACGGATCAACTGTAACTGATGAATTTTGAGCGTAGCTAAAGGCAGATCGGAAAGAATTTTCGCTTGCGCCACCATTGTATCATGCGTTTCTCCCGGAAGCCCGAGGATGATATGTCCACCTGTCAGGATACCACAGGCCACTATCTGGCACACAGCTTCTACTGTATCTGCATAAGTATGCCCCCGGTTAATACGTCTCAAGGTTTCATCACAAGTGCTTTCGATCCCATATTCTACCATGAGAAACGTATGTTTGTTCAATTCTTCCAGATAACGCAACAAGCTTTCCGGCATACAATCGGGACGCGTACCAATCACCAGCCCGACTACTCCATCCACCGCCAATGCTTCCTCATACTTACGCTTCAAGCCTTCCAACTCCGCATACGTATTGGTATAAGCCTGAAAGTAGGCTAAATATTTCATCTCCGGATATTTATGGGCAAAGAAACATTTGCCTTCTTCCAACTGGGTAGTAACAGATTTCTCTGTCCGACAATAATCCGGATTAAAAGTCTGGTTATTACAATACGTACATCCGCCCCATCCTTTTGTTCCATCACGATTAGGACAAGTAAAACCGGCATTCAATGAAATCTTTTTGTACTTTGTAAGGAAAATATTTCCGCAGAAAAAGTAGGGAAATCATTATATAATAGCTGCGTAGACATATTCATTCACTTTTTTCTTTATTTTACCTACAAACATAAGAAAAAACAGCGAGTTACGGAAAGATGCCCCAAAATATCTTCAATATATTAAAAAAAACATAATTACTATAAGATAAATTAATAAATATTGCAATACGAAAAACTATTTAATTAGCTTTGCTATGATTTTAGGCATTGGCAGGAGGATACTTGTGAAAGTCTTGTGCAATTTATTCCCCAATTATGATTTCATCTCACCATACCCCATGCAACTCTTGTCAATAAAATTATCCTCTTTATAATCTGAATTAAGATTATAAAGAGGATTTTTTTAATATGATTCCTTGACTTTATCTAAAACACAAAATAGAAATCAGAGCTATATAGCAAGAAGAGGAAAAAATAGGCAAAAACGAGTATTATTCGTTCAAACCACCTATCTATCTTTCTATTCTGCTTTGTTTTCTCTATTTTTGCTACAAACATTAAAACAACTACTATGAAACGGCTCCATACTCTATTTCTTTTTCTGACAATAACAATCACTCTAACCGCTCAACCCATCTGTCAGGTTAAACACTTTTCGGTAAGTGACGGTCTCGCTCAAGGAGTAGTGATGAGCATATTACAGGATCAGAAAGGGCTTGTTTGGTTTAGTACCTGGAATGGGCTTAACAAATTTGACGGATACACGTTTAAGACTTATAAAACTTCGCAAGAAAGTAAATATGCATTCGGAAGCAATCGCATGGGGACTATTTCAGAAAGCAAATACGGAGATATATGGTGTCCCACTTACGATGGACAAGCTTGTCTTTTTTTGATGTGGAAACCGAGAAGTTTATCGATGTCCTCCAACCTATTGAGCTTGCCACGAAACAAACAAATGATGTCACGCGTATTTATTCGCTGGAGAAAGGGATCGCCTGGATTCTCTGTAAAAACGGATATGCTTTCAGAGTAGACGAACAACGATGTAAAAAAGGAGAAGGTATCACTCTTTATTCAACTTCCAACCACAATCTGAAAGGAGATCAGATATTGAGCGTTTATCAAGACTCTGAAGAAGATGAATGGATATTGACGGACAAAGGTGTTTCTATCATAGGAAAGAAAACACTGGATACAGACTTTCCTTTCCAGTTTATCACTCAAATAAAAGAAACCATCTATCTGATTGCAGAAAATGACAAGTTAGCCAGATATAACTTCCACACTAAAAACTGAAATTCGTAGACATTCCTTATCCCCATCATAAAATAAACAATGTCACTGCCATAGGAAAAGATATGCTGGCATTGGGAACGGACAATGGACTCATTTTATATTCTATCCCGAAGAACAGTTTCCAGCAAATAGACATCCGTACAGCTACCCAAACTTCCAACGATGTGGAATCTGTCTATCAAGACCACTTGGGAGATATCTGGATCTTTTCAAAAGATCCGGGGATTGTTCATCTTAACCTCGCGACCCATGAAAAAGAGCATCTGTTCACTCCCAAAGATGAGATTATCAAGCATGGGCGTAAAAGTCGCAAACTTATTTTTGAAGACAATGCGAAAAACCTATGGCTACTCCCCACGGAAGGAAACTTTTGCTACTATGACCGGAAAGAAAGAACTCTCAAACCGCTTCTTACGGATATCAATAATCCCAAGTCTATTTTCAGTCCGTTAGTCAGGTCTTATACATTGGATAATCAGGGAAACTGCTGGTTTGCAACAGCACGCGGCGTAGAAAAACTATGCTTCTTTCCACAGAGTTATCAATTTAACTTGACTGATTACGAGGCGGAAACACGTGCCTTCCTGCAAGACAGCAATCAACGTCTATGGACAGCATCGAAATCTAATTATATCCAGATATTCGCACCGGATGGTAACCTGGTGGGGTACTTATCCAAACAAGGAAATATCATTAAGGAAAAACAATCGTTCTATAATGGGGTATATTCGATTCTGGAAGATAAAGATGGAAATATCTGGTTGGGGACTAAAGATATCGGACTTTTCCAACTCAAAAAGACAGGAGTAAATCATTATTCTATTCACCATTTTGAACACCAGCCAAACGATCCTTATAGTTTAAGCAGCAATAGCATTTATGCCATCTTTCAGGACAGTCGTAATAATATTTGGATAGGATGTTATGGGGGTGGATTAAATATGCTGACACAGGATAAAGATGGAAAAGTTTCATTTATTCATAGTAATAATGAGTTAAGAAACTATCCCATAGCTTACGGTATGAAAGTACGCAATATTGCAGAAACTCCGGGAGGAGTGATTTTGGTGGGAACGACTAACGGGCTGCTTACATTCTCAAACAACTTCGAACGTCTGGAAGAAATTAAATTCTACCGGAATATCCATAGGCCGGGAGATAAAAACAGTCTTAGTGCCAATGATATCATGCATATCTATACAGACAAGAATAAAACCACTTATGTCATCAGCTTTACCGGAGGTGTAAACAAAGTGATATCTCCCAACCTGCTTAGCGATCATATCCAATTCAAGAACTACGACAAGAACAACGGGTTGGCCTCCGACTTGGCACTATCAATCATTGAAGATGCACAGAATCAATTATGGGTTGTTTCGGAGATTGCGCTCTCCAAATTCGATCCTGCCAAAGAAACTTTTGAGAACTATGAATTAAGTTCCATCTATCAGGAATTCAATTTCTCCGAAGCTCTTCCTATCATCAATGCCCGTAACCAAATTGTATTGGGAACTGATAAAGGCTTTCTGGAAGTTTCTCCGGAGAAGATGCGGAAGAGTAGCTATGTTCCTCCTATTGTGTTTACAGGACTCAAGATTCAAGGACACCTTACCGATCACTCCATTGACAATCTGGAAGAATTGGAACTGGAGCCCTCTCAAAGGAATGTAACTTTCCAGTTTGCTGCACTTGATTATGTCAATCCGAAAGGGATTCTATATGCTTATCGCCTGCAAGGATTAGAAAAAGAATGGAATGAAGCAGATAATAACCGTTCCGCTAGCTACATCAACTTACCTGCAGGCAAATATCAGTTGCAGATAAAGTCAACAAACAGTGACGGGGTCTGGGTGGACAATGTACGGACTCTATCTATACATGTACTCCCCACCTTTTGGGAAACCTACTGGGCATGGCTGCTCTATTTCATTCTATTCATACTCTTTACAGCAAGCATCGTATATGTATTATTTTACATCTACCGGTTACGCCACAGAGTGGATATGGAACAACAATTAGCAAATATCAAACTGCGATTCTTTACTGACATATCTCATGAGTTACGTACTCCGCTAACTTTAATCAGTAGCCCTGTGACAGAGGTATTAGAGAATGAACCTCTTTCTCCTTCTGCCCGTGAACACTTTGACTTTGGTACATCAGAACACAGAGCGCATGCTCCGACTGATGAATCAGATTCTGGATTTCCGCAAGATTCAGAATCAGAAAATGAAACTACTGATTGAAGAAACCGATTTGATTCCACTTCTGCAAAAGGTGATGAGTAGCTTCAAACTGATAGCCGAAGAAAAGAACATAAACTATCAGCTGACTTCTACCATCCAATCGGTGTATAGCTGGGTGGACAGAGACAAGTTTGAAAAGATATTCTTCAATCTGCTTTCCAATGCATTCAAGTATACACCTGCCGACAAATCGATCACCGTTCATATCACAACGAAAGAGAAGACGGTAGAGATAGAGGTTGCAGACGAAGGAATCGGAATTGCAGTAGAAAAGCAACATTCCTTGTTCCAACGCTTCGAGTCATTGGTAAAACAAAATATTCTGCAACCATCTTCCGGAATCGGACTGTCTCTCGTGAAAGAGATGGTGGAAATGCATCATGGCACTATTACAGTAAATAGTCAACCCGGAATAGGCAGCCGTTTTACAGTAAGCTTGCCTTTACAACGGGAAATTTTCGAAGAGGATGTACAGGTCGAATTTATCCTGAATGATAGCCAGCGTTCAGCGCCTCATCCCGTCGATAGCATGAAAGCACCGGAAGAGGTGGAAAAAAAAGAAGACCTTGAGACTAATTCGGATAGTTTCTCCATACTGGTGGTAGAAGATAATGAAGAGTTAAAGGCTTTTCTGAAAAGTATTTTATCGGAGAATTATACGGTAATCACAGCTTCCAATGGTGAAGAGGGATTGCAACATGCTGTTGACGATCTGCCCGATCTTATTATCAGTGATGTTATGATGCCGGTAATGGACGGTTTAGAAATGATCAGGCAAATCAAAGAGAACAACAATATTTGCCATATCCCCATCATCGTATTATCTGCCAAAGCCTCTCTGGACGACCGTATCGCCGGATTAGAACAAGGCATTGACGATTATATCACCAAACCTTTCAGTGCTACTTATCTAAAGACCCGTGTAGCCTCCTTGTTACGACAACGCAAAGCATTACAGGAGCTCTATATGAATAGACTGATGGAAGGAAAGAAGACCTCTTCTCCCGATCCTCTGACTCCTTCACAACCACAGATTACTCCATACGACGAGCAATTTATGGAAAAAGTAATGGCATACATGGAAGAACAGATGGACAATGCCGAACTAACGATTGACGAATTTGCAGAACAGTTGATGCTTAGCCGTACAATCTTCTACCGGAAATTAAAATCAATCGTCGGGTTGACACCAGTTGACTTTATACGGGAAATACGTATCAAACGTGCCGTACAACTGATTGACAGCGGCGAATATAACTTCTCACAGGTAGCATACATGACAGGGTTCAACGATCCTAAATATTTCAGCAAGTGCTTCAAAAAAGTGATAGGAATTACTCCGTCAGAATATAAAGAGAGGAAAAAGTGAAGAAATCCTCCTTTTCTACCGGATATTCCCCACAAAAAAGATTGAAAAGGGCGTACTATTGCAGTCTCAAATCTAAAAACCAAAAAACTAGAAAATGAAAAAGCAATGGATCATTGCCTGTTTTATCGGAATTCAAGGGGTAAATGTACAGGCACAACAACCCAGCAAGTATCCCTATCAGGACACGAAGCTGACTGCGGAACAACGGGCGGATGATTTACTTCAACGCCTCACATTAGAAGAAAAAGTGGCGTTGATGCAAAACAATTCACCGGCTATTCACCGGCTTGGCATTAAGCCGTATGAATGGTGGAACGAGGCCCTTCATGGCGTTGCCCGTGCCGGACTGGCTACTGTTTTTCCGCAAACCATAGGTATGGCCGCTTCTTTCAACGATGCATTACTATATGAAGTCTTTGATGCCGTATCCGATGAAGCACGTGCCAAGAACCGCCAATTCAATGAAAAAGGACATTATAAACGTTATCAGGGACTGACCATGTGGACTCCCAACGTCAATATCTTTCCGCGACCCCGCTGGGGACGGGGACAGGAAACCTATGGCGAAGACCCTTACTTGAGCGGTCGGATGGGAATGGCAGTAGTCAGAGGCCTGCAAGGACCGGAAGATGCCGAATATGACAAACTTCATGCCTGCGCCAAACACTTTGCCGTGCACTCGGGTCCCGAATGGAACCGTCACAGCTTCAACGCAGAAAACATCGCACCCAGAGATTTATGGGAAACCTATCTGCCTGCCTTCAAGGAACTGGTACAAAAAGCAGGAGTTAAAGAAGTGATGTGCGCCTACAATCGTTTCGAAGGCGATCCCTGCTGCGGCAGCAACCGTCTGTTAACCCAAATTCTCCGCAACGACTGGGGATTCAAAGGAATCGTAGTCACCGACTGCGGAGCAATCGGAGACTTTTTCCAACGCAAGAAACATGAAACGCATCCCGATGCCACCCATGCCTCTGCCGACGCTGTTTTAAGCGGAACGGATCTCGAATGTGGCGGCAACTTCAAAAGCATCACCGATGCTGTGAAAAAAAGGGCTGATTTCGGAAGAGAAAATCAATACATCAGTCAAAAGACTACTGAAGGCCCGCTTTGAACTGGGAGAAATGAATCCGACTCATCCTTGGAGTAACATTCCATTTTCTGTTATCGACTGTCCCAAACACAAAGAACTGGCACTGAAAATGGCACATGAGAGTCTGGTATTGCTCCAAAACAAAAACAATATCCTTCCATTAAACCGCCAGATGAAAGTGGCAGTCATCGGCCCCAATGCCAATGACTCGGTCATGCAATGGGGCAACTACAACGGCTTCCCTTCACATACCGTTACTTTACTGGAAGGAATACGCGCCAAACTGCCCGACGCACAAATCATCTACGAACCTGTATGCGGATATACAAACGACACCACCCTGCACAGCCTGTTCAACCAGTGCAGTATCGACGGAGAAGCCGGATTCAACGCCACCTACTGGAATAACCGCGAATACAAAGGCAAGATTGCCGCAACCGACCGCCTGACCACTCCTTTCCATTTCAGTGCAGAAGGTTCTACCGTATTTGCTCCCGGTGTAGGATTGAAAAACTTCACCGCCATCTATCGTTCCACTTTCCGCCCAACAGATTCCGGTGCCGCCACTTTCCGCGTGATGACGAACGGAGGAGTCACTTTATTCCTCAACGGCAAGCAAATAGCTGAAGCCACCAACATCAAGAATCATACCAATCTGTATTCTTTCAACTACGAAGCAGGAAAGAGTTACGACATTGAGTTGCATTTTATTCAAGTAAAAGACAATCCTGCACTGAACTTCGACCTCGGCGAAACAAACTCCTATGGATGCCCGTGAAATCCTGAACAAGTTGCAAAGCGCAGATGTAGTTATCTTTGCCGGAGGTATCTCTCCCTGTTGGAAGGAGAATCCATGCGGGTATCCGATCCCGGATTCAAAGGTGGCGACCGTACAGAAATCGAATTACCCGCCATCCAGCGCGAAGTTCTTGCTCTTCTGAAAAAGAATGGAAAGAAAACAGTATTCGTCAATTTCTCCGGTTCGGCGATGGCCATCGTGCCCGAAACGCTGAATTGCGATGCTATCCTGCAAGCATGGTATCCCGGACAGGCAGGTGGAACAGCCGTTGCTGATGTTCTTTTCGGAGATTACAATCCTGCCGGACGTCTGCCTATCACTTTCTATAAAGGTTTGCAGCAATTACCGGACTATGAAGATTATTCGATGAAGGGACGTACTTATCGTTTCATGGCGGAAACTCCTCTTTATCCATTCGGCTACGGTTTAAGTTATACCCATTTCTCTTATGGGAAAGCCACACTGAACCAGTCGAAACTAGCCAAAGGCGAAAAAGCCATCCTTACTATCCCGGTAAGTAACGTCGGACAGAGAGACGGTGAAGAAGTGGTTCAAGTATACATCTGCCGTCCTGACGACAAAGAAGGTCCGCAAAAACTCTTCGTGGTTTCCAACGGGTCAACATATCCAAAAGCAAGACCGAAAATGTAACAATCGAGCTTCCCTACGAATCATTCGAGTGGTTTGATACCGCCACTAATACGATGCGTCCTTTGACCGGAACATACAAGGTACTTTATGGTAGCAGTTCATCCGCCGACGATTTGCAATCACTCTCTATAACGATTTTATAATTTTACCCTCATGCCCTCATAAGCTACTTTAATCCCTTTATTCATCGGGGATATAGCTATGAGGGCAGACTATAACAGCAAGTAATGGCGAAAATTAACCGCCGTGAAATTAACCGTCGTTATTTTTAGGAGGCATTATTAGATTTTATAACAGAACCAAATGATTGGAATAACTTGGAATAGATCGGCCTAGGAATTAAACACCATTTTTTCTGTCAACTTTTGCTTTTCTCCTGCAAAAGATTTTTTCTTTTTCATTTCTCATATTCTCATAGTATTCGTATAAAGCAAAAGACTGTCAAACAGATAGTCTATGAGAAATGATTTCTAAATAGGCATTTCTCATAGTTTTTTGGCCAAACACCCCGGATTTTACCTCATTTCTCATACTTACTGGAGGCATTTCTCATAGTGTATCCGGAGGATTTTCCATCAACAGAACTTATTGCTTCTTTTCGTGTGTACTGCTTTTATTCCTACAGCAATGACATTTTGCAAACAATTCATTGTTTGTTTATATGAAATGTACTCGTTAATAAGTTATTAATCAATGGATAATACCGTTTTTCTAAGGAGGAAACCAATCGTTGCACTCCAGTGAACAGATCCTTGCACTCTAGTGGAAAGAACCGTTCACTGGAATGCAAGGATCTGTTCACTAGAGTGCAACAAACCGGATAGTGGTAAGAAAAAACGGTTATGATGAAGGAAAAACAGATAAGTATACGGTAAATAATACACAGAAAAGCTATAAACAACAGAAAGTTGCCAATTAAACTGAAGAAGGAAAGGAGTATGAGAATAAGATGAGAAACACCTCGGAACCTATGAGAAAAGGGTTGGACAAGCTGTTAGGGAGTGTAATTCAAACTCTGTCTGGTTCTTATTTCGTTTAAATCTCTACAAATATAATTTTTTCTTTTTGGATTTACAAATGCTTCTTAAGGCAGTTTTCGGATGTGTGCAAGGGCGGCGAAGAATGAGCCGTTTATATACCCTTGCACATATCTGGGAAGTGCCTTTTCTTTGCGTTTGAAAAGCTAAAAAGAATCACAGTCTATATGGCTAGGGGCATTCTTTCACCAAATTTGATACGCAACTGCCCGGCTGTGAGTGCCCAATTCTGAAGCGGTTGAGTCCACTTCTTGGAGATGTTGATAACCGCCAGATAGATTAACTTCATCAACGCCATGTCATTAGGAAAAACACCTTTTGTTTTGGTCACTTTTCGAACTTGGCGATGAAATTCCTCGACTGCATTAGTGGTGTATATAAGCCTACGAATATGCTCATCGTAAGCAAAATAGGCTGTTAGTTTATCCCAATTTCGTCTCCATGATTCCAAAACAACAGGATATTTTTTACCCCATTTGTCTTCTAACCTATCCAGATTAAGTCCTGCTAAATCCAGAGTAGGGGCTTGATAGACCGTTTTCAAGTCGCCCATAAACTCTTTTTGGTCTTTAGAAGCAATATACTTCAAGGAATTGCGAATTTGATGGACAATGCAGCTCTGAATGATGACTTGTGGAAAGATGGTGGTGATTGCTTCGGCAAAGCCCGTGAGATTGTCAATGCAGGCAATCAAGACATCTTTCAGCCCTCGGGCTTTCAGGTCAGTTAAGACGCTCAACCAAAAGTTAGCCCCTTCACTCTCTGAGACATACATCCCTATCAGTTCTTTGTGACCATCCTTATTGACGGCCAATACATTATAAACAGCACGGCTTTCAGTGCGCCCACCTTCTTTACCTTGTAATGCATCGCATCAAGCCACACAATAGTGTACATGGACTCAAGTGGGCGGCTTTGCCATTCTTTAACCTTGGGAACTATACGCTCTATGATCTCACTTAGCGTATTGTGTGAGATTTCGACATCATACATTTCTTCTATATGGGTGGAGATATCCCGTAGACTCATTCCCATACCATATAAGCTAATGATTTTGGATGACAT
>VOFD01000209.1_pt1 | contig 36000 bp, 40 predicted proteins | sample 5384101 | NCBI WGS metagenome assembly VOFD01 (sample SAMN12384723, study PRJNA508395) | human gut metagenome | isolation source: healthy gut C | host: Homo sapiens
GTCGGTGGTAAATTCTTCCTCCGGCATTATCCGTGGCAATACCGCCATTGATATTAGTTCTCTTTCCATGCAGATGCAGGCGGCAATGGCAACAATGGCGATTGGCGAACTGGTGACGCTGGCATTGGAAACCCTTGTTGTAAGCTGGTGTCTAAAAATTCTGTCGGTGGTTATCACGGTAATTATGTACGGCAGAATGATTGAGATTTACCTCTACACTTCGCTTGCTCCGATTCCATTTGCAACCATGAGTAACCGTGAATGGGGTCATGTGGGTACGAACTACTTTCGAGGGCTGTTCGCTCTGGCATTTCAGGCATTCCTGATGATGGTCTGCGTGGCAATCTATGCAGCCCTCATCGGCAGCATCCGGGTATCTTCGGATATTCACTCGGCTTTGTTCGGCACGATGGCCTACACGGTGATTCTTTGCTTCTCGCTGCTCAAAACGGGAAGTCTGTCCAAACAGATCTTCGGCAGTCACTAAATCCGGGAAAATCCAATGAAAGGAAAAGACAGCAGACAACGCCGTTTCCCGGCGGCGGTCTGGCTGTTCTGGTGATCAATGGCCTATGTAACGATTCCCAAAGACCTTTCCAAAGTGAAAAACAAGGTCTTTCTGAACCTGACGAAACGCCAGCTAGTGTGTATGGGGTTTGCGGCGGGCATCGGCGTTCCGTTCTATTTTCTCATGCGCGGTACGCTGGGAACCAGCAATGCAGCGGCAGGCATGGTGCTTCTGATGCTGCCGGAATTTTTTCTTTGCGCTGTATGAGAAAAACGGGATGCACCTTGAAACCATCCTGACGAATTTCATCAGCGTCCGATTCAAACGCTCTGCGGTACGCCGCTACGAGGTCGAAAACCTGTATGAGCGGGAACTGGAAACCGCAGCACCGATCCAGAAGAAAGGAGGCATCCTTGGTAAAAAGTGAACCGAAGAAGAAACCGCAGTCGGGCGGCTTCTTCCAGAGGTTCTTTCGGAAATCCGAAAAGAGCCAGAAGGAACAGCGGTTGACTGTGCAGCGTTCCATTCCATATCTGGAAATGGGGCGCGACGGTATCTGCCGGGTGGAGGAACATCTGTATTCCAAAACCGTCCGATTCTACGACATCAACTACCAGCTGGCACAGAACGAGGATAAAAACACCATCTTTGAAAGCTGGTGCGACTTCCTCAACTACTTCGATGCCAGTATCCGCTTTCAGTTGTCGTTCATCAACCACAAGAGCGACATGAGCGAGTACAACAAGGTCATCCAGATCGAGCCGCAGCACGACCAGTTCGATGATGTGCGTATGGAATATGCGCAGATGCTGAAACAGCAGCTTGCCAAGGGCAATAACGGTCTGGTTCGGACGAAGTACATCACGTTTAGCATCGAAGCAAAGAGCGTCCGGGAAGCAAAGCCCCGGCTGGAACGTATTGAAACCGATATTCTCAATAATTTCAAGGTGCTGGGCGTGAAAGCCTACCCGCTGAACGGCGTGGAACGGCTTCAGATCATGTACGAAACCTTTCATCAGGAGGAACAGCAGAAGTTCGGTTTCAGCTATGACCGCATCCTGCAGAGCGGCATGACCACCAAGGACTTCATTGCGCCGACCAGTTTCCTGTTCAAAAGCGGCAAGGACTTTATGATGGGGGACACCTATGGTGCTGCATCCTATCTGAACATCCTTGCCCCAGAACTGACGGATAAGGTGCTGGCCGAGTTTCTGGACATGGACAAAAATCTGGTGGTCAGCATCCATGTGCAGTCGGTAGATCAGCTGAAAGCTATCAAACTTATCAAGGGCAAAATTACCGACCTGGACCGTATGAAAATCGAGGAACAGAAGAAGGCTGTGAGATCTGGTTATGATATGGAAATTATTCCGAGCGACCTTGCAACTTATGGCGGCGAGGCCAAGAAGATTCTGGATGATCTGCAGAGCCGTAATGAGCGTATGTTCCTTGTTACGGTGCTGTTCCTTAATACAGCCAAGACCAAGCAGGAGTTGGATAGTGCTGTGTTTCAGACTGCTGGTATCGCTCAGAAGTTCAACTGCACTCTGAACCGTCTGGATTATCTGCAGGAGCAGGGCCTTATGAGCAGCCTGCCGCTGGCCAATAACCTCGTTCCCATCAAGCGCGCACTGACCACCACTTCCACTGCCATCTTCGTTCCCTTCACTACGCAGGAGCTTTTTATGGAGGGCGATTCTCTCTATTATGGTCTGAACGCAGTGTCCAACAACATGATTATGGCAGACCGCAAACAGCTGAAAAACCCGAACGGTCTGATCCTCGGCACACCGGGAAGCGGTAAGTCGTTCAGTGCAAAGCGTGAGATCACGAACGTATTCGTTACCACAACGGACGATATTATCGTCGCAGACCCCGAAGGAGAGTATTATCCGCTGGTGGAAGCGTTGGGCGGTCAGGTCATTCACATCTCGTCCACCAGTAAGGACTACATCAACCCGATGGACATCAATCTGAACTATGCGGACGATGATAACCCGCTGGGCATGAAATCGGACTTTATTCTTTCCCTGTGCGAACTTATCATGGGCGCACGGGATGGCATGGAGCCAGAAGAAAAGTCGGTTATAGACCGCTGCCTGCCGCTGGTCTATCAGAAGTATCTGAATGATCCGAAGCCCGAAAATATGCCGACGCTCGGTGATCTGTACGACTGCCTGCGGGAGCAGAAGGAACGGCAGGCGCAGCGTATCGCCACGGCATTGGAAATCTACGTCAATGGTTCGCTGCGAGTGTTCAACCATCAGACGAATGTGGAACTGGATAATCGCATTATCTGTTTCGACATCAAGGAACTGGGTAAACAGTTGAAAAAACTGGGAATGCTCATCGTCCAGGATCAGGTCTGGAACCGTGTTACCGTCAACCGCAACAAAAAAAGAACACGCGGTACTATATAGACGAGTTCCACCTCCTGCTGAAAGAGGAACAGACCGCAGCATACAGCGTCGAGATTTGGAAGCGGTTCCGAAAATGGGGCGGTGTGCCGACAGGAATTACACAGAACATCAAGGATCTGCTGGCCAGCCGGGAAATCGAGAATATCTTCGAGAACAGCGATTTTATTTATATGCTCAACCAGGCATCCGGCGACCGGCAAATCCTTGCCAAGCAGTTGAATATTTCGCCGTTCCAGCTGTCGTATGTGACGAACAGCAACGAGGGCGAGGGGCTGCTATTCTACGGTAACACGATTATCCCGTTCAAGGATAAGTTCGATACATCGCTGAAACTGTATAGCCTGATGACAACGAAGCCCAATGAGATGGGAAAATATAAGGAGAAAAAAGAAGCATGAACACATCGAATATTTTTGACCGACTGAGCCGCAAGATTCATCACCACTCTGACATGGAGCCGCACGAAAGTGATGCTGGCCCGCCCTTTGACGAGGTGGAGCCGCTCAACTTCCACGATGAGGAATCAGTGGTGCATACGGTGCTGGAAGATTTCTATGCCGTTAGCACACTGGCCGATGAACTGACTGACGGCTTTCACATGGAAGCCCGCGGTTATCTTGACCGTGAGGAAGTGAACGCCCGTCTGATCGCTTTTGCCCGGAAGCTGGAACAGGTGCTTGACAAGTGGGAAACCCACGCAGCCCTGATCGCATGACGGCTCCAGCCGGAAGGAGGTGATTTCCATAGCAGACAAATTTCGGGGCAGAGATAAAATCGTCCAGAAAATGACCAAGGATGGTCTGGTGGATGAAAACCTCCGCACCGGGGAACAGAAGTCCGCAACCGCAGCAGAAAAGCCGGAGCAGGAAGATTCGGGAAAAGAAACTGCGGAAAAGGAAACAGACAAAGAACCTGTCATGGACGAAGAAATCTGTATGGATGCCGAGGATGGGAAGGAGGAACCACCCCGGCATCACAGCACCGCCAAGCAGAGCGCAGACTATTACAAAGCCCATCAGGAGGATAGCAAGCCGAAGGATGCGCCTGCGGAATCGGACGCACAGCCGCCCACAAAGAAAGGCCGACTTTCTTTTGAAGATGAAAAAAGGCGGCATTGTCCGTGGCGTAGGAATGGGCGTTAAGAAGGTGGCCAAGAAAGGAGTGGATACCGCCACCGGGTTCGCCCATCAGAAAGTACATCAGGTAGAAAAGGACAATTCCGGCGTGGAAGCTGCACACAAGTCAGAAGAAGCAGCTGAACGCCTGCACCATTTTGTCAAAGGCAGAAAAAAAGCCCAAAGACAAATCTGCCAGAGCGGAGAAAAGAGGTGGCGAGGATCAGAAGTCCAGCCGCCTGAAATTCACCGAGAGCGAGGGCGGCACTGCAGAAAATGCAGCAGAACCGCAGCTGAAAAAGAAACAGCCCCAGCCGCCACCGACTACCGCAGGAGGTGAAGCAAAAACAGTCGGTGCGAAGTTTTACCAGAAAAAGCAGTATAAGGATGCCTATGCAGCCGCCAAGCGCGGCCAGAAAGCCGGAACTGCCGCCAGCAAGCAGGCAGCAGCGGCAACCAACACCATTACGGAAAAAGCGAAAGCGGCGGTGCAGGAGATCGTCGTGCAGCATAAAACTTTGTGGGTCGGTATTGGTGTGGGTATCCTGCTGGTGATGGTAATGTTGGGAGCCTTTTCAAGCTGTGGTGCAGCGATTCAGGGAACAGGCAGTACCTTTGTGGGAACGACATATCCCAGCAAGGATGCCGACATGAAAAGCGCGGAAGAGGATTATCTGGAACTGGAAAAAGAACTGGATCAGCAGATTCGGCAGATGGAATCCACCCATCCGGGCTATGATGAATACCGTTATCAGCTGGATGAGATCGGGCATGACCCGTATCAGCTGATTTCTCATTTGACGGCAGTTTATGAGCAGTTCACCAGAGGACAGGTCAAGCCTGTTATCAAGGAACTGTTCAAGCAGCAGTATCTCCTGAAAGTGTGGGAAACCATTGAGATTCGCACTCGCATGGAAACCAGAGTAGGGGTTCGGCCAACGATTGACGCTTTTGGAAATATCAGCATGGAAACCTATACTTATCAGGAAGAAGTGGAGTATGAATACAAAATCCTCAATGTCCTGCTGAAAAATAAGGGCTTCGATACCATCGCGCGGAAGAACATGAACCGGAAGCAGACCGGACGGTACGATGCCTATAACCTGACCTACGGCAACCGCCCCGAACTGTTCGGCGCAGGATCACCGACTTACAGCGGCGGCACAACGGGCAGTATTGGCACGGGCGGCGGTGCTGGTGGCTCCGGCGGTGGCTTCAAGTACGACATTCCCTCGGAAGCTCTGTCGGATGAAAAGTTTGCAAGGATGATTGAAGAAGCCGAAAAGTATCTAGGTATGCCGTATGTCTGGGGCGGCAGTTCCCCCAGCACCAGTTTTGACTGCTCCGGCTTCGTTTGCTGGGTCATCAATAACAGCGGCAATGGGTGGAGCGTTGGACGTACGACGGCCAACGGCCTGCGAGGGAAATGCAGCTATGTTTCCCCTGCGGATGCACGGCCTGGTGACTTGATCTTCTTCGAGAAAACCTATAACACTTCCGGTGCGTCGCACGTCGGCATTTATGTCGGTGATGGGATGATGATCCACTGCGGCGACCCCATTTCCTATACCAGCATCAATTCGACCTACTGGCAGAGCCACTTTTTAGGCTTTGGCCGCATCAACTGAAAGGAGGGCCGATGGGCAAGAAATTACAGAAATATCTGGATGAAGCCGAAAAGACGGAGCAGCAGATTGCGGAACTGGAAGAACGGCTGAGAACCATCCGGGCAGCACAGAAAAAGGAAGAGGACAGCGAGATCATTCGTGCCATCCGCAGCACCAAGATGGGCGGGCGCGAACTGCTGGCTCTGCTTGACAACATTCAGGCGGGCAACGTGACGTTCCTGACCGCTGTAAACAACGCTTCGGAGGAAGCAGAAACGGAGGAAGCGATTGAAAAAGATGCTTAAACGGCTGGGAGTTGTTATCCCCAGCACAATTCTGACCCTGCTGATGGCAGTGGGCTTTTCGACACCGGCCTTTGCTTATGTGGATACCACTGAGGTGACGGAGGAACCTGTGCAGGTGATCGAGGAAGCAGAGCCGACGGAGGAAGAAAAGATTCCGTTCACCATCGCAGGCAACGGCGAGGTGGAGGACAACATCGTAGATGACCCCAGCAAGGAGTTCTTCACAGTAAAGACCAAGGGCGGCAACACGTTCTTTCTGGTGATCGACCGGGCGCGGAACAGTGAGAACGTCTATATGCTCTCGATGATCGACGAGTACGATTTGCAGGAGTTTCTGGATGATGAAGAGCGGAACGGCAAGCAGGAACACGACACGCCTGCGGTAGTTCTGACCGAAACCACACCCGACCCTACCCCGGATGTGGAAATCGAAGAACCGAAAGAGGACTCGAGCGGTGGCATGAATAAGATTCTGCTGCTGGTATTCGTGGCGGCGCTGGGCGGCGCAGGTGCTTTCTTCGATTTCTACATTTATAAGCCGAAGCCGAAAGAAGAAACGCCGCAGAGTGAAAATTTGGAAACCGACCAGAGCCTTGCGACTGTGAACGAGGATAATCAGTCGGACAACGAAAATGGCACATAAGAAAACCGTAACATAAGGATGCAGGGATAGTCGAGAGGCTATCCCTGCTTTTTTCAAAAAGGAGAAAACATTGAAATATCTGGTGATTGCAGAAAAACCGAGTGTATCGAAATCCATTGCAAAAAGTGATCGGTGCATACCGACAGGAGGACGGGTATCTGGAGGGTGGGGATTGCGTGGTAAGCTGGTGTCTGGGGCATCTGGCAGAGTATGCAGCCCCGGAACATTACGATGAACGCTATGAAAACTGGCGTTTTGAGGATTTGCCGATTCTCCCTGTTGAGTGGAAACTGCTGGTACATAATACAAAGAAGCCGCAGTTCAATGTTCTGCGCAAACTGCTCCGCAGCAAGAAATTCGATTATGTGGTGAACGCCTGCGACGCAGGGCGTGAGGGTGAAGCGATTTTTCGCCGTGTGTATGCCCTTGCCGGAAGCAATCTTCCTATCAAGCGGCTGTGGATCAGTAGCATGGAGGATGCCGCTATCCAGCAGGGCTTTGAGAACCTGAGAGATGGCGCGGCCTATGATAACCTGTTTGCAGCGTCCGAGTGCAGAGCAAAAGCAGACTGGCTGATCGGCATGAACGGAACCCGTGCTTTTACGAAAAAGTACGGCAGAAAGCAGACCATTGGCCGGGTGCAGACCCCAACGCTGGCGATGCTGACCGAACGGCAGACCAAAATCCAGAACTTTGTAAAGGAACCCTATTACAAAGTGGAACTGTCCGGTGGGAGCATGGCCGCAGTATCGGAACAGATGGCGCAGGAGCAGGATGCCGATACCATGCAGGCTGCCTGTGACGGGCAGTGCGCGATGGTCGGCAGCATCGAGCGTAAGCGAGTGGAGAAGAAGCCCCCGAAACTGTATGACCTGACGACCTTGCAGCGAGAAGCAAACCGCTATTATGGCATGACCGCCAGCCAGACCTTGCAGGCGGCGCAGGAACTGTATGAAGAAAAACTGGTGACATATCCCAGAACGGACAGCCAGTTTGTGACTGAGGATATGCGCAAGACGGTGGAATCTCTGGTGCTGGCCTTAGATGGCACGGCGGCAGACGTAAGCTGTGTTATCAACAACAGCAAGGTCACAGACCATCATGCGATCCTGCCAACGATGCAGGGCGCAAAGTGTAATAAGGAAAAGTTGTCCGAAACCGAGCAGAAGATTCTTTCGCTCGTTATCTGGAAACTGGTGCAGGCTGTGCAGCCGCCGTTCGTCTATGAGGATGTTCTGGTGACGGTATGCTGCCAGGGACAGAATTTTACAGCAAAGTATAAGGATGTTTTGCAGCCCGGATATACGGCAAAGCCTATCCCGTTTGTGGAGCCGGAAAAGGACAAGGATGTGCCGTTTCCGAAAAAAACTGGAGCAGGGAACTGCCTTTCCTGTGGTACGGGCAGAGAAAAAGCAGGGCTTTACCTCGCCGCCGAAAGTCTACACCGAAGATACCCTGCTGTCCGCAATGGAAACGGCAGGCAACAAGGAATTTGAAAAGGACACTGAGAAGAAAGGTCTGGGAACCCCTGCAACGCGCGACGCAATTCTGGAAAAGCTGGTATCCTCCGGCTATGTGCAGCGCAAGGGCAAGCAGATGATTCCCACGGAGGACGGTGTGGCCGCGATCCACAACATCCCGGACTATCTGAAATCAGCCAGCATGACAGCCGAGTGGGAAAATGACCTGCTGCGGATGGAGCGCGGCGAGATCAAGCCCCACGATTTTATGCAGGGCATCCACGGCCTGCTCGATAAGATGCTGGCTGACCTCCGGCAGATTCCTACCGTCGCGGCAGCTCCCTATCATAATAAGGTAAGCGTAGGAAGCTGCCCGGTCTGCGGCAACCCTGTACATGAGAGCAAACTCGGCTTTTTTTTGTGCAGACCGCAGCTGCAAATTTGCCCTCTGGAAAGAAAGCAGATATTTGTCCAACATGAGAAAAACGCTGGACAAGAAGATGGCGGTAGACCTTTTGAAGAAAGGCCGCACCCATGTAAAAGACTTTTATTCCGTGAAAAAAGATAAAACGTTCGCTGCTGACCTTGTGATGCGCGTCGAAGATGGCCGCGCACAGTACAGCTGAATTTCCCAAAACACCGATGAAAACGAAAACGTAAAGGAGGTTTGACCCTTGCCACAGATTAACGATATTCGAGAATTGACGCAGCAGAACGCCCGGTATGTCAGTAACTCGCCACAGGACTGGATGAGTTATCTGGATGTGGCGGCGCGGCTGTACCGCTATTCGTTCACCGATACACTCCTGATCCACGCGCAGCGGCCTGATGCAACCGCCTGCGCAGAACTGGAACTCTGGAATCAGAAAATGAGCCGATGGGTCAACCGTGGCGCAAAAGGCATCGCGCTTCTGGATGATACCGGACCGCGTACCAAGCTGCGGTATGTGTTCGATATTGCTGACACCCATCTGGTGCGCGGCGGAAAAACACCGCTCTTATGGAATCTGGACAGCCACGAGCATGAGCAGACGATTTTAGACCATCTGGTGGATACCTACGGCCTGTCGCAGACAGACAGCATGAATACTGCTCTGATGGAATTGGCACAGCAGCTGACCGCCGACAATCTGGATGAAGCGATGGACGGTTTGGCCTATGAGGTGGCGGATACGTTTCTGGAAGAACTGGACGAAGATAACATCCGTGTCCGTTTCCGGGAACTGATGACCAACAGTATCTTCTATACACTTTCCCGCCGTTGTGGGCAGGAGCCTATGGATGTGCTGGACGATGATGACTTTATCCGCATCGTGGATTTCAACAAGCTGCCGGTGCTGTCGTTCCTTGGCAACGCGGTTTCCGAACAGTGCGAAGCGGTTCTTTTTGACATTGGCCGAGAGATGCGGAAAATTTACAAAAAGAAATCACGCAGCAGCTTGAAAAATCTGTTGACAGCTTGTATAATACCAATACGGACTTTAGCACATTAAAGCGCGAAACCAAAGAAAACACGACCAAAGGAGGACAAGAAAATGGAGTTGACGTATTACCGCAAGGGAGATTATCTGTTCCCGAATCTGGCCGTGAAGGACGAGCCGCAGACCATCGGGAAGTACGGGATGCTGCGCAGGACGTACCTGAAAGAGAACCGCAAGAACTGGTATCAGAGTATGCTGATGAGCGGCAGACTGAACCAGCATCTGGCGCAGATCGAGGAAGAAGCGGAGAACCGGATGGAAACCCTGCTGGACGGCCTGAACGAGAAGTTCCCGGCACCGAGCAAGGAGAAGGACCCGCTGGCATGGGCAGCACACCAGAACAATCTGACGGCGATGGCCGAGGAGATCGTCTTGAAGGAATTGGTGTACAATTAACCGAAACGACAACAGAACAGGATTTGAGCGAAGCAGAGGAAGAAATTGCCTTTGCTTTTTTCTTTTCCCGATCTGCCCACCGTGGAACAGCAGATCCGCGCTATCGAAGCACCGATCCAGGCGCGGTATGCGGATGAAATTGCACTTGATCACGAAGTGGTCGATGAAATCCTGCGCACGGGCAGCAACCGCAGCAAGGGCCAGCTGCGTCTGATCTACAATTTCATGGTTGAGAAAACCCCGGAAGAATACACAGAGTTCGTGAAAAACGAATATGGTACGGGCGGCAAAGGCTTTGAAATTGACGGTGCAAAGTATGCCAGCTGGTTCGATGATTTAGGGCTGCGCATTGCAGCAGGTGACACGGCTAAGGGCGGCACGATTGTTAATGCGTTTCTTTCGTGGGAGGATGTCAGCAACCGTATCCATGAACTGCTCCGGCAGGGCGAGTACGCAACGCAGGCAGTTCTGGATGCTGCACGGCAGAATGCCTTACAGGAACACGCGCAGACGTTGGCTTATATGGAGCGTGATTTAGCCGATGGCGTTGCCGAAGCAGTCTTTCAGGATACAGAAATCTTCAGGGGCGGTTTCCCGGAACTGACAGACAGGCTGGCAGGCTTGCTGGATGATAAGGATTTTCTGACCGATCTCAATGAGAGATTGTCCGCGCTGGGGAAGCCTACGCCGAAGATAAAGACCTGATGCGGATGCACTTTTATAAGCCGGATAAAGTAGCGGCTCTGTTCCAGCAGTTTGCAAAGCCTTATCAGAACTACTCGGCGCGGGATGGCTTTCACTGGAATGAGTATAAGAAGTTCATCACGGAAGATGAAATAAACGCTTATTTCACACGAGGCAGCAATTATTCGGACAGTCGGCTGGCAATCTATTCGTTCTTCCTGAATCATGAGGACAAGAAAGAGCGGGCAGACTTCCTGAAAGACCATTACGGAATCGGTGGCAGCAGCCATGCACTCTGCGGGGCAGATGATTCTCACGAAGATCACGATAGCAGAGGTATTGCTTTGGAGCGTGGCTCATACGGGAATCCGTATGCCAGTGTTCATCTGAACTGGAATCAAGCCGCAGGCCGGATCGACCAGTTGATCCGTGACAGTGAGTATCTGAAACCTGCGGACTATTCCCGGATGCCTGTCTATGAACAGGAACGGATGGCAATGTGGGTGATGACCTTCTACCATCATCTGCCGAACGAAGTGGAACGGCCTTATCCGCAAGACCTTACCATGAAGAAGGACGAAAGGCTCTCGTTGAAAAGCTGGCAGACCCCGAACAGGCGGTGGAACTGCTGGAGCAGATGGACAATGCACTGTTGTCTGTGCCGCTGGATTCCGAAGAGTACAGGGATAAGTCGGAGTTACTCTTTTTCCTGCACCAGTATGTCGAGGGAACGTACACGATCTTCCCGGAAAAGAAGCAGGCTGTTGAGATTGCGGTTCCTGAACAGGGGCAGATGTCCATGTTTGACTTCATGGAGCAGGAGCTGCAATCGAAAGAGCAGTCAACCGCCGCAGCGGTTGAGAAACCCCGAAAAGATGCGCCCCTTGCAGATGAAAATCCTTCGGAGCAGACGCTGCAGCCCCTGCCGCTGGATGCTGCCAACGAGTATAACGCGCTGAAAGAGCGTTACCCGGATGCGCTGGTCGGTTATGAGCAGTATAGAAACTTTGAGTTCTACGGCGAGGATGCAAAGCGCGTTTCCGAACTGCTTGGAACAAAAATTCTGGAAAAGGAAACCGCACTCGGCAAGGTTGAGGTATCTGGTTTTCCGCGTGAGCAGTGGGTTTCACAGGCAATGAAGCTCTGGAAACAGGGTGAGAGTGTATATCTGTCCGGCCAGCAGGAAGATGGAACCCATGCCCAAACGAAATATTTCCGCAGAGAGGAATATCTGCCTGTTAATACCATCATCGAACTGGACGATAGAGAGTTCCGTGTGGATTCGGTGGACTTTGGAAATGGAACGGTCAGTTTGCAGGACATGACCCTTGCAAAAGAAGCCCGGTATCCGATTTTCCGAACGGAACCGCTGGAATACATTCGGCAGCTGTACGAACAGGCAGATGTGCCGATGGAAGAAGCGGTGGAAATCACGGTCTTTACGGCTTTGCACAATGCAGGTGTGACCTACGAGGATTTCTCCCCGGAGCAGATGGATGTGATCTATTCGGTGGCAGAAGCAGACGGCGAATTAGAGAATTTGCTAAATCCCGACTTCCCACCGGAACAGATGCAGCTGATCGCAGATGTGCAGAATCGAACGGATGCCATCAGCCGTGCAGCAGCAGAGGAAGCCCTTGAACCACTGACCCAGCAACCTATGACCCCGGCAGAGGTGAACCATGCACGGCGGCAGCACAACCTTCCACTGGACAGTGGAGCTGAAACGGAACAGCCTGTACAGCCCAAACAGGAGCCTATGAACTTCCGCATTACGGACGATGATCTCGGCGCAGGAGGACCGAAAACAAAGTATAAAGCCAACGTGGAGGCCATTCGGGTGCTGCAAACGCTGGATGCAGAGCAACGGCAGGCTACCGCAGAGGAGCAGGAGATACTCTCCCGGTACGTGGGCTGGGGCGGCATTCCGCAGGCGTTCGATGAAAGCAATGCGGAGTGGTCGAAAGAGTATGCCGAACTGCAGTCCCTGCTCACGGCAGATGAGTATAAGGAAGCCCGTGCCAGTACCCTGAATGCGTTTTACACTTCCCCTACGGTCATCAAGGCGATGTACGAAGCCCTGGGCAATATGGGATTGTCCAAAGGCAATGTGCTGGAACCGTCCTGTGGTGTCGGAAATTTCATGGGGCTGGTGCCGGACAGCATGGAAAAGATTCGGATGTACGGTGTGGAGCTGGACAGCATTTCGGGCCGCATTGCACAGCAGTTGTACCAGAAAAACAAGATTGCGGTGCAGGGCTTTGAAACGATGCAGTTCCCGGACAGCTTTTTTTTTGACTGTGTTGTGGGCAACGTACCGTTCGGCAATTACAAAGTACCGGATAAGCGGTATGACCGCCACAATTTCCTCATCCACGATTATTTTATCGCCAAGAGCCTTGACCTTGTGCGTCCGGGCGGTGTGGTGGCGGTGGTAACGTCCAGCGGTACGATGGACAAGAAGGATTCCTCTGTCCGTGAGTACCTTGCTAACCGTGCCGATCTGGTAGGCGCGATTCGACTGCCGAACAATGCGTTCCAGCGCAATGCCAACACGGGCGTGGTTGCTGACATTATGTTCCTGCAGAAGCGTGACCGTGCAGCGGTGGAGCGGGCTGACTGGGTGGATCTCGGTGAAACGCCGGAAGGATATTCCATCAACCAGTATTTTGCACAGCATCCTGAGATGGTGCTGGGGGAGATCACCACGGAAAGCACTCAGTATGGCAAGCAGGAAACGACGGTCAAGCCCATCGAGGGCGCAGACCTTGCCCAGCAGTTGAAAGAAGCAGTTGGAAATATCCATGCCACCATCACGGAGCCGGAAATCTCCGACGATGAACTGGATGTGCAAGAAGAACCCATTCCGGCAGACCCAAGTGTGAAGAATTTCAGCTTCACGAACGTGGACGGGCAGATTTACTACCGCGAAAACTCCTTTATGAATAAGGTGGAACTGCCTGCCGTAACTGCAGAGCGAGTGCTGGGCATGATTGCTCTGCGGGAAACCACCCGGAAGCTGTTGGATTGTCAGCTGCATGATGGCTCGGATGCGGAAGTACAGCTTTTGCAGAAACTGAAACAGCAATACACCACATTTAAGGCGCAGTATGGCCTGATCAACAGCACCGCCAACAAGCGGGCGTTCCGACAGGACAGCAGTTATTGTCTGCTGGCATCGCTGGAAATTCTGGATGAGGAGAAGAATCTCAAACGGCTGGCCGATATTTTTACAAAGCGCACCATCCGTAAGCCGGAACCTGTTACCTCAGTGGACACGCCCAGCGAAGCCCTGGCACTTTCCATTGGAGAAAAAGCAAAGGTGGATGTGCCGTTTATGGTGCAGCTCTGCGGTAAACCGGAACAGGAGATCACGGATGAACTGGCAGGTGCGATTTTCCGAAACCCTGTGACACAGCAGTGGGAAACCTCGGATGAATACCTGTCCGGCAATGTTCGTGAAAAACTGGCCACAGCAGAAACCTTTGCTGCAAACCATGCAGAGTATCAGATCAATGTGGACTACCTGAAACGGGTGCAGCCCAAGGATTTGGATGCTTCAGAAATTGAAGTACGGCTGGGTGCGAACTGGGTGAAGCCGGAGTACATCACGCAGTTTATGAAGGAAGTGTTCAAAACACCGAACTACTATGCCGGGATTGACATTAAAGCAACCTATTCCGAAATTTCTGGTGCATGGAACATTTCGGGCAAGTCTCTGGATCGCGGCAATCCGCTTGTCACCAACACTTACGGAACCCTGCGCGTCAACGGTTATAAGCTGCTGGAAGATGCGCTGAACCTTCGGGATACCAAAATCTACGATACGATTCACGATGCAGATGGCGACCATCGTGTGCTGAATAAGCAGGAAACCATGCTTGCACAGCAGGCGCAGGAATCCATTCGGGAAGCGTTCAAGCAGTGGATTTTCAAGGATTTAGACCGCCGCGAGGATTTGTGTGCGACCTATAACCGGATTTTCAATGCGATTCGTCCCCGCGAGTACGATGGCAGTCATATTCGTTTTGAGGGCATGACCCCGGAAATCTCTCTGATGCCGCATCAGAAAAATGCGGTAGCGCACATTCTGTACGGCAACAATACGCTGCTGGCGCATTGCGTGGGCGCAGGCAAGACCTTCCAGATGATTGCTGCCGGCATGGAAAGCCGCAGGCTGGGCCTGTCGCAGAAAAAAACCTCTATGTGGTGCCGAACCACCTCACAGAGCAGTGGGGCGCAGACTTCCTGCGGCTCTATCCCAATGCGAATGTGTTGGTGGCAACAAAAAGGATTTTGAACCGAGCAACCGTAAGCAGTTCTGCTCCCGGATCGCAACCGGCGATTACGATGCCATCGTGATCGGTCATTCGCAGTTTGAGCGAGTGCCGCTCTCCCCGGAACGGCAAAAAGCCATTGTAGAGCGTCAGATCGACGACATTACGCTGGCTCTGGCCGATGCCCGGAGTGAGGACAGCCGCAGTTTTACGGTCAAGCAGATGGAAAAAACAAAGAAAATGCTGGAAGCAAAGCTGCAAAAGCTGAACGACCAGACGAGAAAGGATGATGTGGTCACATTTGAGGAACTGGGGGTTGACCGCCTGTTTGTGGACGAGTCACATTTCTATAAAAATATGTTCCTCTACACAAAAATGCGAAATATCGCAGGTATTGCCCAGACCGATGCGCAGAAGTCCAGCGATATGTTTGCAAAGTGCCAGTATCTGGACGAACTGACAGGCGGCAAGGGCGTGACCTTTGCAACCGGAACCCCGGTCAGCAACTCGATGGTGGAGCTGTACACCATTATGCGGTATCTCCAGTATGACACCCTGCAGAAGATGGGACTGAGCCACTTCGATGATTGGGCGGCATCCTTTGGTGAAACCGTCACGGCAATCGAACTTTCCCCGGAAGGAACCGGCTACCGTGCGAAAACACGTTTTGCCCGGTTCTTCAATTTGCCGGAGCTGATTTCTCTGTTCAAGGAATCAGCAGATGTGCAGACAGCGGATATGCTGAACCTGCCTGTGCCGAAAGCGGAGTACATCAATGAAGTGCTGAAACCGAGCGAAACGCAGGAAGAAATGGTCAGTTCCTTTGCAGACCGTGCCGAGGCTGTACGCAACGGCAGCGTGAATCCGAAGTTCGATAACATGCTGAAGATTACCAACGATGGAAGAAAACTGGCACTCGACCAGCGGCTTATGAACGAGATGCTGCCGGATGAGCCGGAGAGTAAGGTAAACCGCTGTGTGGACAATGCGTTCAAGGTCTGGGAAGAATCTGCGCCGGACAAGGGAACACAGTTGATCTTCTGTGACTTATCGACACCAAAAGCCGATGGCACATTCAATGTTTATGATGATGTGCGGGAAAAATTGGTGGCGAGAGGTGTTCCCCGTGAAGAAGTGGCGTTCATTCACGAGTACAACACGGAAACCAAAAAGGCAGAGCTTTTTGCAAAGGTGCGCGCCGGACAGGTGCGTATTCTGATGGGGTCTACACCGAAACTTGGCGCAGGAACCAATATTCAGGATCGGTTGATTGCCCTGCATCATCTGGACTGTCCATGGAAGCCGTCTGACCTGGAACAGCAGGAGGGACGTATTCTCCGGCAGGGAAACCGGAATAAGCAGGTAAAAATCTATCGTTATGTCACGGAAAATACGTTTGATTCGTACATGTGGCAGATTCTGGAAAATAAGCAGAAGTTCATAAGCCAAATCATGACTTCCAAATCGCCTGTCCGTGCCTGCGACGATGTGGACGATACCGCGCTGTCTTATGCCGAAATCAAGGCACTGGCAACGGGCAATCCCTACATCAAGGAAAAGATGGATTTGGATATTCAAGTCAGTAAGCTGAAACTGTTGAAAGCCAATCACACCAGTCAGATTTATAGCTTGGAATCGGATATTGCGCGCCGCTATCCACGAGAAATTACTGCGGCAAAGGGTCAGATCGAAGCCCTGAAAACCGATATAGAAGCGGCAAAACCGCTTCTGGCGCAGGACAAAGACCATTTTGCTATGGAAATCAGCGGCGAGGTGTACACCGAACGCAAGGAAGCAGGTGCAGCCATTATTGAGGCTTGCAAGGCTTTGAAAGCGGCTGGCATCGAGGGCAGGATCGGGAGCTACAGTGCGTTTGAACTGCACTCCCGGTTTGACAACTTCGATAAGGTGTTCCGCTTGTCCATCAAAGGCGCGTGGAACTATTCGATGGAAGTCGGCAAAGACCCGCAGGGCAACATTCTGCGCGTTACCAATGCGCTGGCGGGCATTGAAAGAACGCTGCCGCAGGTGGAGCGCAGGCTGGAAACCTTGGAACAGCAGTTGGCGCAGGCAAAGGAAGAAGCCAAACGTCCTTTTGCGCAGGAAGCAGAATTGGCCGAAAAGTCTGCGCGACTTTCGGAATTGAACGCCCTGCTCAACATGGATGAAAAGGGCAGTGAGGATGCACTGGGCGTGGACGAGGATGCAGCCGAAACCGAAGTGGCGGATAAGCCGCGCCAGCCTGTGAACTACGCAGGCCGCGTTGCGGAGCGCACTGCGGACAATGTGCGGAAACCCTCGTGCTGGCACAGCTTCATGCAAAGCAGGCAGAGCGCACTGCCGAACCGCAGAAATCCCAGAAGCGGAAAAGTCACGATATGGAATTGTAAATAGGATGACCCCGTTAGATCTCTGCAAGGAATCTAACGGGGCATTTTTGAAAAAGGAGGGCATTTGCTGACATTAACACCGATCAATCTGAAAACCGCAAACACATTTGTGCAGCAGTATCACCGCCACCATAAGCCGACGCGAGGGCATAAATTCTCCATCGGCGTATCGGATAATGGTGCGCTGGTGGGCGTTGCTATCTGCGGCAGACCTGTGGCGCGGCGGCTGGACGATGGCTATACGCTGGAAGTCAATCGCCTGTGTACAGATGGAACGCCAAACGCCTGCAGCATCCTGTATGCGGCGGCATACCGCGCAGCACGGGCAATGGGCTACAACAAAGTGATTACCTACATTCTGGACACGGAGAATGGAAGTTCCCTGAAAGCTGCCGGATATACCTGTGAGGGCAGAGCCGGAGGATTGGAGTGGAACGGTGCAAAAGCACCGAAACAGGCCGACCAATATCCGCGCCAGATGAAAATACGATGGGTCAAGAAAAAGGAGGTCTTGCATGGCGGTTGACCGCAAACAGCAGATGAAAGAAATCACGGAACGGCTGGAGCAGGGCGTAAAGGACATTTTTACATCGGAAATGTACACGACGTACCTGCGCACGATGGCAAAATTCCATAATTACAGTTTTAATAATACGCTGCTGATCGCTATGCAGCGACCTGATGCCACACTGGTGGCAGGGTTTAACGCATGGAAGAATAAGTTTAACCGTTACGTTACAAAAAAGGCGAAAAGGGCATCAGATCATCGCTCCGGCTCCCATCAAGGAAGTCGAGGAGCGAGAGAAAATCGACAAGGATACGGGTCTGGCTGTGCTGAACGAAAACGGCGATCCGGAAATGGAACGTGTGGAGTATGTGGTTCCGCGTTTCCGATTGACGACGGTTTTTGATGGTTCACAGACCGATGGGGAACCGATTCCGTCGCTGGAAGTGAACGAACTGACAGCCAGTGTCAAAGACTATGCGCTGCTGACAGCAGCAATCGAGCAGGTATCGCCTGTGCCGATTCGGTTTGATGAAATCGTAGGGGACGCAAAAGGGTATTACAGCGACATTGAAAAAGAAATCTGCATCCAGACGGGTATGGGCGAGAGCCAGACCATCAAGACGATGATCCACGAGGTTGCTCATGCGATGCTGCATAACAGCGATTTCATGAAGCAGCACGGCGAAGAAAAAGACAGGCTCACGAAAGAAACCGAAGCCGAAAGTATTGCGTTTACGGTCTGCTCGGCTCTGGGCATTGATACATCCGATTACTCTTTCCCGTATGTGGCAAGCTGGGCCAGCGGCAAGGAGATGAAGGAACTGAAAGATTCGATGGATACGATTCGATTGACCGCAGCCGACTTTCTGGAAGAGCTGGAAGCGGCAGTCGCAGAAAAGGAGCGCAGAGCGCATGACCGCAATGCAGTATGCGGAAAAGCTGATTGCCGACAAGGAGCAGGAGAAAACGATTTTCGATGATGAGCAGCGAAACCTCATCGTGAATTTCGCCTTCAAAATGGATGACCGGGCTGCAACGGAAGAACTGGTGAGCGGTCTGACGGCTGCACTGGCCGAGGACGACAAAGAAGAAGTCAACCGCCTGATGTACGATGCGCAGGAAAAAATTGAAAATCTCCCGGATGGGATGATTGGTTTTTCGGAAATGCACGACTATGGCTACCGGAAAGATGATGTGCTGCCGCTGACGAAAGAAGGCGCACGGGAGTGGCATCGGCTGGGTGAGAGGATTTATCCACTGTTCCGTGATGGCACGGCAGGTGATTATGTAAGCCAAGAGGAAATCGAGCAGCACGATGGCATTTTCGGCATTAAGGCAGACGCATGGGATGCGATTCTGCTGGAGCAACGGGAAGATTATGCAGAGAACGAGTATGCGCGCCCGGATTTTCAGCTGACAGTGATAAACCGTGAACAGGCTCTGCGGCTGTATGACGAGGGAAAGCAGATTTATCTCGTCCGCATCAGCCCGTGGCCGATTCTTGTCACGGCACGAGAGGAAATCGAGCGTGGAAGTGATACCTTCCAGATTGCAATAGCAGACTTGGAGCAGGAGCGAAATGTGGTAGAACAGGAAGATTCCCTGCTGCACAGCGGTGAAAAGCAGTTCGGTATTTATCAGATCACAGAGCGTGACCCGGAACACGACTACCGCTTTATGGGTCTGGATTTTGTGCGAAAGAAAGGCATGACAGTTGCCCGTGCAGATTATGTCCTGATTTATACCGCACCGCTTACGGAAAAGGATACGCTGGATGGCATTTATGAACGGTTCAATATTCAGCGTCCAGCAGACTTTACGGGCCATTCGCTGTCGGTCAGTGATGTGGTGGTACTCAATGATGGCAATACGGTCAAAGCCTACTATGTGGACAGCATCGGTTGCCGAGTTGCCGGAATTTTTCAAGGAAAGGAATATGGAATTGCAGAAAGAAAACCTTTTGAACGAAGAATTGCAGGAAATCGAAATCTTTGATAAGCCCGGTCTTTTCAGCAATGGCCGACTGCGGGGATGAAGAAGTGCCGGAGGGCTTATATCGCTATGATCTGCGCGGTTCGGACTATGACCCCGGCCAGCCTGTTACGGTGGAGAAAAATGTGGTGGTGAACCACGCGGCATCTGTTCTGATGGCAGAAGAACTTGACCTTGGCGCAGACGGGCGGCTGGAACTTGGCGAGGAAGGTCTGAACTTCACAGGTGCAGAACTGACCGTGCGAGAGTTCATGGAGGAACAGCAGCAGAAAAGGAACGGACTGATCCACGGCGATTCTGACCGCATCACGGTTGAGGGGCATATCGGCACATGGTACGCCATTGATGAAACGGAAATCGGCGGCGAGAAGTTCTTTCTGCTGGAGCATGAGGAACACGGTGACATGGCGGCCTGCGTTGCAGTCAATGAGCAGGGCAAGCTGGTGGCAGAGGATTTGTGGAACGGCTTCGATGAAGATTTTCAGGAGGCCGTGCAGAAAATCTCTCTGAAAAATGGAATATGCCGAATAAGGATGATGTGGTATCGGAGATCATTGAAAAGGCTGCGCCTGTGCCGGACAACAGCGCACAGGACTATTCGGATGTGCCTGTCTACTATGAGCCGTTCAGCTATGCCAAAGAAAATGACGAGGTGGATTTATACCGTACATCCTATCGTCTGAACAGCGAGTGCAAGCAGGCGATCCATGAAGCAATTGCGGACAACTATGACGGGATGTGCCTTGGCGATGATGCAGTCGATCAGGTGGTGCGGCAGTACGGCATGGAGCGTGTGGGCTACATCCTGGCGAACACTCTGCACCATAAAAGCTATGATGGCCGCTTTTCTCACAGCAATAAGGAATGGGCAGAGCAGGTCAGCACCCCGGAACACGATGCAGACCGCATGACCTTCCGCACGGATTGGGTGGTTGACAGCCATCCGGCAATTCTGGATGGCTTTGTAACGATGTACCGGGAAGAACTGGATGCGCAGAAAAAACTGGAACAGGAGCTGCCTTTCGTGAAGCAGTTCTATGTGGTCGAGAATTTGCAGGCCGCGCCTTTGAAAATTGAGAGGTTCGGCAATCTGGACGATGCAATGTCGCAGTATCAGGCCATTCCGAACCATTACATGAAAGCCTTGGGCGTGGAGAAGAACCCTGATCCGCTGCCGGGGGCGCTGGATATTTTACAGTGTAAGAACGGCATTGACACCATCGTAGAGGACTATAAAACGGTTCCGGGCTGGGATAACCCGTATATCCAGAATCATGTTGTCCAGCCGTTACAGGGAGCCTTAGCCGTGCAGGATGTGGAACTGGCCTATGAATTGCCGGATGCCTATTTCCATATCCAGACCTGTGACGATGGCTACGATTACACCTTATATAATAGGGACTTCACGGAACGGGATGGCGGTGTCCTTGAAACGGACGGAGATAAGTCTGTGCAGGAGGCTATGACGGAGTTGCTGGCAGCGTTTAGCTGCGATGCGGCAGAGGGTAAAGTCATGGACGCGGCAGAACTGCGGGAACAGGCTGATACGGTGGCTGAACAGCAGGCAGAAGTTTTGAAAGAAAAACTCGCCGCAGAAAGACCTGCGCCGGAAGAAATGCTCAGCTTTTATGTTGCGGAGTGTTTGGAGTTCACGTTTGCTGGAGAGTTCCACGACCATCTGACAATGGAAGAAGCATTGGAAGCCTACGACAAGATTCCGTCCGAACGGATGAATGCCGACAAGTGCATTGGATTCTGTATCGAAGAAGATGGCGGCTTTGTTGGAATGTATGAGCTGGTCGTGAACGACAAAGTGCAGCGTGAGAACATCAATTCCATCAACTACTTCAGGGATGATAAGCTGGTGCAGCAGGCTATCTCCGATATGGAAAAGCTGATGGCGGCACGGCAGCAGAGTAAAGAGCAGGAACGCAGCAACACGAAAAAGTCTGTTCTGGATGCCCTGCGCAGTCTGAAAGCCAAAAAGCAGGAGCAGCCTGCACAGGAACAGGACAAGCCGAAGAAAGTAAAAACGAAAGGAATGGAGTTATGAGCAATGTACGCTTTGATGAACTGGAATTGATGCTGATGGCGATGTTCGAGCAGCCGACACTCAAAGACACGATTCAGGTGTTGACGGAGATCCAGCCGCTTGTGGCAGAGGATGAAGAGATGGCTGCGCTTGTCCAGCAGACGATCCTGAAGATGCAGCAGTTGAACGAGCAGCAGTTCAAGGGGCTGGAACTGGAATGGCATAGGCCGGAGGATGATATAGGAAAATGAGTTCAGATATATTTGTGATTTACCAGATCGACAATTCTGATAAAAACCGTGAGTATCGCTGTCGCAGCTATGAATACCAGATTCAGCATGGCTTTATGATAACTGCAGACAATTATGGTACGGGCTATTCCGGTACGGCTACGCGAGGAATGGGCGAGGAAGCTATTCGTAAAAAGATGGAAAGCATTAACCCGGACAAATTCAAAATTAGAAAATTTGGGGTCAGTGATGTGATCGGATTGACTGCGGCAGGCAAAACCTCTTTTTTCTATGTTGATAAGGATAGGTTGGTGAGATTCAACGGTTTTTTTTCCAAAGCCCCAGAGTGGCACATACCTGATTCTTGATGAGGGCGGCTATCAGGTGACAGGACAAAAAGGCACATGGCTGGTATCGGATGAAGTGGAGGTCGATGGTCAGCGGTTTGTTCAGATGAGAAGTGAACAAACAAAAAATCCGCCGCCGAGCATTATTCTTCACGAGAGTGGAGCCTTTGTGACGCAGACAGCTTTAGGTTTCGATGGAGAAGCTACCAGAAAGATGCGCGCTTTCTTGCAAGGCCCAAAACCTGAACTGCTGCACCACCAGAAGTTCTTTGAAAACGGCACAGCGGAACGTGCCAAAGATCCGGCACAGAGCAAAATTACAATATGATAGATGGCTGCGTCAATAATGTGCCGAAAAAGCCCCGGCGCATTGGTGACAGGTGGTCGGTGCTTGATCGGCTGCATATAAAGCAGGCCGAGCGGCGACAAAAAGACAATACGCCGCAGCAGGAGCAGGAAAGAAGCCGTAAAAGTTAAAATGCCGTAATGTCGTTGAGATGGCTTCCCTAAAAAGGAGGCCATCTTTTTTTTTGCGTAGAGCCAAAATGTAAAAAACTTTTTTACAATGCGATTGATTTCTCGAAGTTGATGGTATATAATAATATCAGAAGGGAGAGATGAAAATGCGTTTTGATGAACTTTTTGAAATGAGAAAACTGACAGGGACAAAATTAAAGAACTATATTCGTAGCAATGGATTCTCAAAGGTATCGTTCTGCAAGAAAACAGAGATTTCTCGCCCTACTTTAGATAAGATTTTGAATGGCGAGATAGACAGTAAGAGTACATTCGATAAGCATTTGAATAAAATTCTTACCAGTTTGAGCATTGACCCGGATACTTTGATGGGATTTTCACCGAAGGTGCAAAGTGTAGATGCCGTGTACTCGCAGAATGCGCCGATTGATTATCAGATGAATGATAAGGCAAAGATGGAGTACGATCTGTTGCAGGATATTCTAAACCTTTGCAGTGTTTATTATTAAAGGCGGAAGGCTATGAGTGAGCGAATTACAGCAGACAACTTAGATGAAGTTATCAAAAGGAACGAAGTCATTGAGGAACAGATGAAGCAGAGTGCTTCGCTTATCTGGTCAAAATACAATCCGATGCAGATAAATTCTCCGATACAGTTGGCGTTACAGATTTTAAGACCGTATGGTTTGATACAACTGCCGATTGATAATCGCTATTTAAGCGGAGCAATTTTTGTTCGGGATGGAAAACGAATCCCCTTGATAAATACGGCACTTCCGAGAGCAAATCAGTATTTTACTGCGTGGCATGAAATTTATCATCTATTGTTTGATGAAGTTTCTTTTGACCATTTGATTGAATCCGAAATCCTGATGGAAGAACGAAAAGCAGAATACTTTGCTGCGCTTATGCTTCTGGGAAACCTTATGCCGTATTTTGAGGGCTTAAAGGATATGGAGTTCCAAGCAAAAGCGTTTCAGTGCATGAACGCTTTCCAAGCTCCCTATAAGGCGGTGCTGATTTCTCTGTATGAAAGTGCAGTAAAGAATGGGAATACGGCTATTGCGGAAGAAGTTAAGGAAAACTTTGATGTGCAGGTTGAAGATATTGCACAGAGATTCCGCGATTTGGGATTGGATGATTCCCTTGTACGGCCTTCGTATGTAGTAAATGTAAGTCCGCTACAAGAGAAAATCAATAAGACGATTCGCAATGAGCCGGAAGTGGAATACCATAAAGACAATGAAGCATTTCTGAAAACGGTTTTAAGTGAATTTAAAATGCTGACGGGAGAGGCCGATGCTTAATATACCAGAGTATAAAGAATATGCTGGGGAGACCAAAATAGCACTTATGGATAACTCATCACTGGCATTTATGCACGAGTTGAGCCAGAGAAGTTATCCATCTGATGGAATCCTCAGCGTGTACGATTTGATTCTGATACCAAAGTGGGTGATGGAAGAAATTGAGGATTCTACATACAGAAGCACCTATGTTGAACAGCTTCAGTCAAAAGGGTATCCTATTCGTTGGATTGATGAAACAAAGTACGGTACTTTTGTCAATGATGAAGATGTGAACCTGTACTACATTGTTGAAGCTGCGGTGTCGCGTGTGTCAGAGTTGATGCGCTTTCTTCGTAGGAAAGTAAAAACTGAAGACTTGATTGATTTGCCTTCCGCAGAAGAATGGATGAACCGGCTGTACGATGAATGGCCGATTCATGGGAGAACGCTGTCGACGGGTCGCACTCTTAAAAAGAATGCGGGAGAAATCTCGTTGACGATCCTTGCTGAAATATTCGCGTGGTATCATGATGGAGTGGACAGCCTGACAATCTATACGCAGGATACGGATGCGCATGAGTTCCAAACGAATGCAGAGCGCATTTTAATTGGAAATTCTGAATTTACTCCTGCGCTGGATTCTCCGATTTCGGTGGCCTTTAAGTCAAATGACTTTATTTTGTGTCAGATGTATCGTGAGGGAGCCCTGACTTTGGATGCGGTGCGGCAGCTTCGCCACGATGATAGAAAATTGACTTATACACGGCAGCAAGCGGATAAGTCGATTATTTGCCGCAAAGAAGTTATAACGAAAGAGCAGTTCATTGATTTGATTCAGGATGCGACAGTTCAAATCCTGTTCTAAGAGTAATATGGTAGAAAAGGGTCAGCCCTAGTCTTTCGCAGGAAAGACCAGGGCTGGCTTTTTGTTTTATAGAGAGTGTTCGTTCTTTCGGGATTGCTGCTGTTCGCGCCGTGCTTCTCGTTCTGTTCCCAGAATGTTATCTACATTGGCACATACAGTCTGGAGTTCCCTGTGGTAATCTTTGAAATAGTGGTAGGTGTCATACTGGGCATCTTTCTGAATGGTAAGCTGCTCCTTTTCAGCCCGGAGGTCTTTCATGGTCGGGAACCTTCCATCTGGGGAGTGCTGCTTTAGGATACGGAGGGCTTCTTCATATTTGGCAATATCCTCTGCATGAGCCTGACGGAAAGATTTCTTATTGCCGGATTTCAAGAAATCACCATAGACTGATTTTGTAGAGAGATACTGGCCTAAATAACGAATCTGCTCATTGACTTTTTTTCAATTTGGCTTCGGTGAATTTGGCATCACTTCGGGCTTTCGCCATTTTGGATTGAATGGCGTCAGTGGTATCGGAGAGTTTTTCGTAAGAATCGTATCCATGTTCCTGCACATAAGCGACTGTTCGTGCCATCTGCTGCAAATTGGAAATCTTGACTTTCTGCGCATAGGCGCGGCTCTGCTGTGCTTTTTTACGCAGGTCTGCAAGTCAACCACAAGGCGCAGATCGGACTTAATGAACAAAATAGCCATAGGATCATCTGCTGCCCAATGAGGGTTGTTCCGTTCTTTGTTCCGCGCATTTTCTGCAAAAATGCGGAGAAGCCTGTCGCGGTCATAATTAGAACCGAGAGCGCGGGCAGAAATAAATTTCTGTCGGTCAGCAGGGAGATAGCTGAATTGTCCACGATGGTCTTTTACCAAAATTCCGTATTTCGCTTTTAATAACCGTTGAAATTCCTCAAAAGATGTGGCATGTTCCGCAATGTCAGAAATGGCATTGCGGATTTTTTCTTTATCGGTTTCAAAGGTGGTGTGCATGGGGGTGATGCCATCGCCCAGAAGTTCCATGTTTGCAATATCCAGATTCAACTGCCCGCGCCGCTGCGCATGGTACTCCTGCTGCGTGATTTTATCCGCAGCAGGGGAGAGCAGATCGACCTGATGCAGCCCTTCGCGCTGGCAAATATCCATCAAAGATTTTTGCAGGTGCTTCAAATAGTCTTTGGTAAGGTGGTGCTTGTATCCAGCCTTGCAGTCGATTGGCCGTTCGGTGTAGGTCTGAGGCTCTATATCGGCCTTGCGCAGGCTGTTGATTATGATGTGGGTATGGATGTTGCCTGTTCCATTATTGCCATCTGTATGGGTGCAGACCAAAGCCTGATGCCCCGGAAAATTAGCTTTTGCGTATTCCAGCCCGATGGCCTGTGCACGTTCTCCTGTTAAATCGTGGTCGGCGTTATCTCTGGGGTCATGGCTGATAATGTAGTGGTGGCTTTTGATTTCATCGTAAGTGTTGTTCTTATGGTACTGCTGGTTTAACAGTTCACATTCAAGGTCGAAGGTTTCGGGATTGCAGTTCAAACCGTCAAGATAAAATTCTTCCCGAAGCAGCATATTCCCGCTTTCATCCAGAACGGGAACCAGATGAAACTCATCATGCTGGTATTTCAGATAGTCGATGGCACTCCCATAATTGGCATTTTTACTTGCGATGTGTTTTAGAATTGCCACGATACACCCCTCCAAGTTGAACGATTTCCTGCCGCAGTTCACGGATTTCCGCAATGCACCTTTTTAGTTCTTCTAACATTCCGCGTGATGCCAGACCGCCGCCGTGGAAATAGCGGGCAATCTGGTTGAGATTGTTCCCGATGCCGGCGGCCTGCACCGTCAAATTCTGAATCTCTCCCAGATCGGCAACGATATTATAATTGACTTTCAGCTTTTCGCGGAGAGCCTGTCTGCGTACAAAAGTACCAATCGGGTATCCGGCGTCTTTAGCGTATCCGGCTACCAGCTCATATTCCAATTCTGTGAAACGGATGTAAACTCGTTTCCCCTATGAAGCGATTCGTCTTTCTTTGGTCGAGCCATAGCATAATCCTCCTGCATTTTATAGTTGCAGAGCAACTCCCGATAAGCCGTAGGCGTTCGGTTGCGAACACATTCATGTGGAGCCAGATAGCCAAAATCCAAGATTTTGTGCGTACCGTGGGAATGGGGAACGGAATCCCCATCAAGATTGCCAGCCGGGAAAAACCACGAAAGTGAGTTTTGAGCGGCTATGGGCGAATCTTGCGCTAAGAGAGAAAAGCCCCAGCGTTTTGCCGTTTTCCACAGGCCCATCAAAAGATGCTTCTATAAATATGAATCCAAAGCCCCGATGCAGGATACACTTTTCAAATTTTTCTGTAATTTTTTTTAAACACTGTATCCCCCGATGCCTTTCTGAATTCATATTAGTAAAGGGGGATTGATTTCCATGAAGCAGAAAGAACGATTTGACGAAAAGCCAAAGCAGGAGCATACGGAGCCTAAGCATCACAGAAAATCCGTCATCAAGGGCATTACCGTATATGAATCGTTCCGGCCAGAAGGCAGCGAACTGTGGGATTGCCTGCTGCAGAGCATGGGAAAACACTGAGAAAAATTTTTTGAAATTTCAGAAAAAAATACGCAGCAGCTTGATTTTCGTGTCACAGCTTGGTAAAATACAGACGGGTTAGTGAATAGTGCAATTAAAAGCCATTAACTTTCTGGATTTTACCATGTAATATGCGTGGAGACGGAGGTTTAATGGCTTTGTTTTTTTACAAGGAAAAGAATAAAGACATACGGGCAGCGGCCTATCTGAGATTGTCCATCGAGGATGGCGACAAGGCCGAGAGCAACAGCATCGGCAACCAGAGAGAACTGATTCGGGATTTTGCTGCAGAACGGCCAGGACTGCATTTGGTCGAAGAGTACGCTGATGATGGCTACACGGGAACTAACTTTGAACGTCCGGGCTTCAAGCGGATGATGGAGGATATTAAATCCGGCAAAATCAACTGCATCATCGTCAAGGACTTATCCCGACTTGGTCGTAATTATATTGAGATGGGAAAGTATCTGGAACAGATTTTTTTCCCATGATGGGGATTCGCTTCATCGCCATCAACGATAACTATGACAATGCGAACACCGAGAGCAGCGATTCGGACAGCATTGTAGTTCCGTTCAAGAATCTGTTGAACGATTCCTACTGCCGGGATATTTCCATCAAGGTGCGCAGCCAGCTGGACATGAAACGGCGCAAAGGTGAGTTCATCGGCGGTTATGCAATCTACGGCTACTGCAAAGACAAACGGAACAAAAACCGTCTGGTGGTAGACGAGTATGCAGCAGATATTGTCCGCTCTATCTACCGCAGAAAACTGGAAGGAATGAGCGCACAGGCGATTGCCGAGCAGCTGAACAGCGAGAACGTGCTGGCTCCCAGCGAGTACAAACGGCTGTGCGGCCTGAATTATCACAGTGGGTTCAAAGCTGGCACTCATGCAAAGTGGCAAGCGATTCAGGTGCTTCGGATTCTAAAAAATGAAGTCTACACTGGAACGATGGTGCAGGGCAGGCGACAGAAGATCAATTACAAAATCAAGAAGATTCGGGATGTGGAAGAATCCGGCTGGATCAGAGTTCCCAATATGCACGAAGCAATCATTCCGCAAAAGCTGTTCGATACGGTGCAGGAAGTTTTGAAGCTGGATACCTGCGCATCGAAAGGCCAGCAGACTGTAAATCTATTTTCGGGCATCGTTCGCTGCGGCGGCTGTGGACAGAACATGGTGCGGCGTACCGTATCAAAAAACGGAAAGAAATATATTTATCTGCACTGCGTCACAAACCACAACGGTCTGGGCTGTTCCTCGCATCTTATTAGCGAAAGTAAGCTGGCCGAAGTGGTGCTGGCCGCATTGCAGGGAAAAGTTCAGCAGATCAGCGGACTGGAACATCGGCTTGATGAAATCAATGAGATCCCCAAGAATGAACGTAGACTGAAATCTGTGGAAGAACATCTGAAAATGCTGGAGCAGGAAGAACAGAAATACCAGACCTTGCGCCGACAGCTTTATGAGGATATGAGCAGCGGTATTGTCAGCAAGGAAGAGTACAAGGAGTTCAGCCATTCCTTTAATGAAAAGGTTGAAGCTATCCGTAAGGCCAAAGCAGAAATGAACCGCCAGAGGGATTGCCTGAACAATCTGGATGTAGAACATCTGCCGTGGATCGAAGATTTCAAATCCTACCAAAACCTGACAAGTCTGAACCGCCGCGTTCTAGTGGAACTGGTAGAGAGCATCACAGTCTATGACAAAGAACACATTCATATCCAATACCGCTTCGATCAGGAAATTCGTAATGTGCTGGAATATTGCAGTAGTGTTCCGGCAGAAGAAACGGAGGAAAGTGCAGTATGAAGTGTGTAAGCTATACCCGGACACTTCCTTGGAAGAACCATCAAGGAGAACTGACGATTGCCGAGCAGAATCAGCGCATTGCGGCATATCTGGCGGAACATAAAGAACTGGATTTGCAGAAAAAGTATTCTGACCGCAAGAACGATGAAAAGGCGCGCACCGCGTTCGACCAAATGACCAATGATGGCGTAGAGCGAAAATTTGACTGCATCATTGTGGCATCCATGTACTACTGCGGGCCTGATTTCCCGGCGGCACGGCAGGCAATCGAGGAAACGCTCTATGCAGCGGGCATCGACCTGATCGTGCTGGAGGAGAGTTTGGATACCAGAGCCGTCAGCCGAAAAGAAGTTGAGGACTATTTTGAAGCAAAACGTTGTGAGATGCACGCGGAAATCATGTTTGCGTGGAGAAGGAAACAAGGCGCAGGATTCCGGCTGACAAACTCTGTGCCGTTCGGTTACATCCGCAGAAACGGCGAAAGCAATATGGTAAAGGATGAAGAAGTTGCTCCATATTTGAGCGAGGCTTTTTTCAGATATGCGTCCGGCCAGAAAATGCGTGATATTGCAAAGTGGTTGAACGGGCAAGGCGTGGAACCCCAATGAAACACAAAAAAGAGAATTCTGGGAAAGCCTTATGATGCAGAGCCCGACCAGTGGACAACGGATATGCTTCGTTGCTTGTTCCGAAATCCGACTTATACAGGTGCGACGGCAAATGGAAGCCGCCAGGTCATTGCAGAAAACTGCCACGAACCATACATAACCAAAGAACAGTTCTATGCTTTCCCTTGCAATATGAGGGAGGGGGAGAACAAAATCTCCATTCGGAAAAGCTACAAAAAACCGAACCCGCTGGCGAAACACATTGTCTGCACTTGCGGCCACGCACTCTGCTGGCACAAGGATAAGAGAACAGGGGAAGAACTTTTCTATTGCCGTTACTGCCGCGCACACAAGGAAAACGGGAAGAATCTGAAAACCCCGGCAGCTACTATTTATAAAAAGGTGATGGATGCTCTGGAACTGGAACATCTGGAAGAAGAAAAGCTGGCTGCAGCGATTCAGCAGGGAGCAGGCAAGAAAGCAATCGAGGTAGTTCGAGCCGAAAAGTCGTTGCAGATGAAGTCCGTTCTGGCTGAACTGAATATGGAACAGTTTCGCCGTGTGCCGCTGTATGAGAGTTATATAGCCGATGAAATCACCGAAGAACAATATCGTGCCGAACTGCTGGACTACGAAGAAGCACATCGGAAATTGAATGAACAGCTTACAACAATTATGGAAGATACGCTGGTATGGGAACGAGCGTTGAGCCTGCGCAATCCGTGGATTCAGCAGATGGCACAGTATAAGACCCCGGAGGAACTTGACCGCAATTTTGTGAAAAAGTATATCGAGCAGGTCACGGTTACATTACTGGACGATGGACAGGCAGAAATCAGCCTGACCATGAAAACGGATGAATGGAAACAGATGCTTAGTCGGATAGAAGTGGAGGGTACAGACAGTGGCACGAAAGAGTAGTAAAAAAATCTCCCGCAGCCGGAACAGGCGGCAGCTTCTGTGCTGCTCCCGGAACTGGAAGAAGCAAAAATGCCTGCGGCAATCTATGGACGGCTTTCTGTTGAGGATGAAGAAACAGAAGAGAGCATGGAAACGCAGATTGCACTGGTGCAGGATTATATCAATCGCAGCAGTGAACTGAGCTATGTGGACACCTACTTCGACAATGGTTTTACGGGAACGAATTTTAAGCGGCCTGCATTTACCCGCCTGATGAACGATGTGCGGCAGAAGAAAATCAAGTGCATTGTGGTGAAGGACCTCTCGCGCTTTGGTCGCAACTATCTGGAAGCAGGATACTATATCGAAACGGTGTTCCCATTTTTGGGGATTCGATTGATTGCTGTTACAGATAATTTTGACAGTACGCGCAAAGAGGACATGGAAAGTCTGGCTCTCCCGATTCGGAATATGGTCAACGCAATGTACGCGAAAGACATATCCAAAAAGATATGGACTTCTTTGCAGCGTAAGAAAGAAGCAGGCTATGCAGTTGGAAACGATGCTCCGTATGGCTATATTCGGAACCCCATGACAAAGCGTAATGAAATTGAACCGGAAGCTGCATTTTATGTGCAGTTGATTTTTCAGTGGGAACTGATGGGTGTGCCAATTTTTGAAATTGCTCGACGAATGACATTGCTGCAGGTTCCGACTCCACGGGAGTGGCATAGAAAAATGGTTGAGGGAAAAGAAGTGCTTACCTGTAAAAAGTGGGGCGTAACCACGATCCGGCACATCTTGGAAAATCAAACCTATGTGGGCGATACCATCAACAATAAAAGTACACAGAAGTTATTCGCAGGACAGGACAGGCACGACCTTCCCAAAGAACAGTGGTATGTGGCAAAGAACACACATCCGGCCATCATCGCAAGGGATGATTTTGAAAAGGTGCAAAAAATCTTGAACAAGAATCGAGCAGTATTCCAGACAGTAAGAGCAAAGTCGGAGCAGATTCGGGCAGAATATCAGAATGACCTTGCAGGAATGGTGTTCTGCGCAGACTGCGGCAGATCGATGGAGTTTGAACGACTGCCGCATGGAGCGGAAGAAAGTAAAAAGGTCTGCTATTACATCTGCAAGGCAAGACAGGCTGACGATAAGTGCATCGGCCACCAGATTCCGGAAAAACTGCTGAAAGCCCTGATAATGGATCAGCTGCATTTGTTCATTGTCCAGCTGAGCGATAAACGGAAGGCTGGAAGAATTGCAGAAAATCGAGGATGTGCAGAATCCCGTCTACCGGGCAAAGGGTGAAATTATGAGCCTGACCGATAAAGTCAGCCAGATGGCCAAGAAGCGGGAACAGCTTTATGCGGACTATGTGGCTGGTGTGGTGGATTCCGAAGATTACCAACTGATTCGGGAAGATTATTCCAGACAATACGATGGCCTGCGAGCTGCGCTGCAGGAAGCGGAAAGCAAAAAACGGAAGTGGAACGGCAAATCGAAGAATACCTGAATATGACTTCTCATTTGGAAGAACATCTGGACAACTTTGAATTTGACATTCAGTTGGTAAAATCCCTTGTGCAGAAAATCGAAGTGAGTGCGGATAAGCGGATTCGGATTGTTTTTGGATTTCAGGATGTGTTTACAGAACTTGGAAAGGAGAGTGCAGAAACATGATTGCAGCGTATCAGCGCATTTCAAGGGCTGATGGCGATCTGGGCAAAGATGGCAAGGATAAGAGCAACAGCATTGAGAACCAGAAAGAACTGATCCAGCGGTATATTGCCTGCAAAGAAAGCCTGCAAAATGTGCCAGTGATGGATTTTGTGGATGACGGCTACACAGGCAGCAATTTTGACAGACCTGGATTCCAGCAGATGATGGACGGTGTGCGCAATGGCAAGATTGATACCATCATCGTGAAGGACCTTTCCCGGTTTGGCCGTGATTATGTCGGTGTGGGCGAATACATGGAGCAGATTTTCCCCCTGCTTGGTGTTCGGCTCATTGCCATCAACGATAACTATGACAGCAATAATTATAAAGGTACAACGCTGGGAATGGATGTGATCGTCAGTAATCTGGTAAATACCATGTACTGCCGGGATGCAGGAAAGAAACTGCGGACGGCCAATCAGGTTAAGTGGCGCAAGGGTATTACAACGGCATCTGCTGCACCGTTCGGCTATCAGTTTGACCCGGACAAAAAGGGCGCATTTATCATTGACCCGCCAGCCGCAAAATCGTGCGGCGTATTTTCGACCTTGCGATTCTGGGGTTAGGTACAAGAGAGATAGCAATGATGCTCAATGACGAAAATGTTCCTGTGCCGAGCGTATATAACAAAGAAAATAAGGCGTATGGCAAGGAAACGACCTATACTATAGCTCCTGTGATCTTATGGGATAGTTCTCGCGTTTGGAAAATCCTCACGGCGTATGTGTACACCGGGGCGATGGTTTTGGGCAAAACCAAAACACTGATTTCCGGCAAAAGCATTATCAGAACAGTTCCCAAAGGGCAGCGGTACATTACAGAGGGAACCCATGAAGCAATCGTAAGTCGTGAAGAATTTGAAAAAGCGCAGCTTGTCATAAAGAGCAACAGCCATAAAGTGCTGATGGGCAGCGTGGACTTTCCATTGAAAGGCAAAGTTCGCTGCGGAAATTGCAGACGAGTGATGGCGCACAATTTCAAACAGGCTGTTCCAACATTCTGGTGCAGAGAAGGTCTGGAACTTGTGGGGCAAACTCAGTGTACCTCCGAAGTCTTTCAGGTCAGTGATATTGAAAATGCTGTCTTTCAGGCACTGAAAAAGGAACTCTCCCTGCTGGATGTCCTCTATGGTGATATTCAAAAGGAAGAGCAGGATTTGAAGGAAGCCCACAAAAAGGCAAACCGCCGTAAAACTCTGATGGAGCAGGAACTTAAAAACCTGAAAGGTGAGAAGATGCGGATGTATGAAGAATATGCAGCCGGAACACTCCCACTTGATACCTACAAGCAGAAAAAACAGGAATGTGATAGACGAATTTCAGAGGTGCAAGAGCAAATTGAACAATTCAAAGCGGAAGAATCTGTCCAGAGCGTTGTTCCGGGAACCGTGCGCGCAGCGGCAGAGCAGGCAGAGAATTTCCTGCACGGTACGAGGCTCACGGCAGGTATGGTGTCGGCTTTTATTGAAAATGTCTTTGTGCATGATGGAGGGCGCATTGTGGTACGGTTCAAATACGAGCAGAGCATACAGGATACTGTAAAGGCACTGCAGACAGGCTGAATTTGAGATAGGACTGGGTTGCCCATGTTGGAACATCAAAGAGTGTGTTATAACATGGGCAACAGACCAGCCGGAAAGAGGACACTATGAGAGCGATTCGATGGCTGTTAAAATTGATGTTGGTGATGATAACCCTGCCGCTGATCCTTGCTGTGTGGCTGGCAAAGTGGTTTGTGGTATTCCTGCATCATTGTTCGGCATGGATTTTCTATCTGCTGGGCAGTGTGCTATTGGCAACGGCGATTCTTTCGTACCTCATGCATCAGTCGCAAGGAATGGAAGCACTTCAAATGCTGATCGGCGGATTTGTGATTTTTATGATACCGCAGGTGGTCGGCGGTGTGGTAGTACTTCTGGAACTGGCGGCAGTAATGCTTCGGCAGGTATGGTACATATAAGACGCCCGACCAGGATAGCCTGCCTTTGGAACTGATTGAATAAAAGCAACGCCCTCATAGTTGAGAGGATTTGTATCTTCTCGGCTATGAGGGTGTTTCATTCCGTAGGAATGTGATAGTTATAGAGGGAGCGTTTCTACCTATATATACCTATATATAATGGAATGCCGTCACAGCCACCGACTATACGGTACTATGACGGCATTATTTTTTATCGTCTGGAATGAACTGCACGACATCATTAGGAGAACAATCAAGCATCAGACAAAGTTTTTCTAATGTGGATAGTATAATATTCTGATTTTTTTTTCAGGGTGTCCAGCGTTTTGTGGTCCAAGCCGTTTTTGAGAAGCTGGTACTGTGTTACCTGCTTGCGGCGCATAGTTTCCCACAGAGGAGTAAAATCAATCAATGCTGTCACCACTTTTGCTTGTAAAAATCATTCTTTACGTTTCATTATACGGGTTGGGTATGCAAATGGATATTGTGGAGATACCCACAATGCGGTATAATAAGTAAGATAGAGAGTCTGCAAATAGTGTTTGCCCATGTTATGACATTAATGATAATGCTATAACATGGGCAACTTTGTAATAGGAAGAAAAAAAAGCGAAAGGAGGGGGAAATGTGGCAAGCGATAGTCATGCTAAAAGGCCGATTGTGGTAGAACGGCGTAAGGAAAAGGGAAGAAAAAAAAGACACCTCGCCTGACAAAGACCTATGATGTAAAAATTATTCCGGCAACAGTGGGTGTCGTGGCGGAAACAGAAGAACCACCTAAAAAGCGTGTCGCTGCATACTGTCGTGTCAGCACAGACCAGGAGGCGCAGGAAACCAGTCTGGAAGAGCAAATGGCACATTTCAACACTGTTATAGCGGAGCATCCAGACTGGGAGCTGGCAGGCATTTATGCGGATGAGGGAATCTCTGGTACACAAGTTAAGCATCGAGTGCAGTTTCAGCAGATGATAGAGGATGCAAAGGCTAAGAAAATTGATCTGATTCTTACGAAGTCTATCAGCCGTTTTGCTCGTAATGTGGTGGACTGCCTGACTAATATTCGATTGCTGCGGAATCTCCGGCCACCGGTCAGTGTGTATTTTGACAAGGAACGCTTGGATAGTCTGGATGAAAAGGCAGAAGTATTTCTGACGATGCTGGCTTCTTTTCGCACAGGAGGAATCCCGAAGCATCTCCACTAATATCAAGTGGGCAACTCGAAGCCGGATGAAAGCCGGAACGCAAAAAATCAGTACGACGAGTCTGCTGGGCTATGATACGGACGATGATGGTGAAATGGTAATCGTTACCAACGAAGCTGAAATTGTTCGTACCATCTATATGAGCTTTGATAAAGGAATGCACCCAGCAGA
>VOFD01000253.1_pt1 | contig 36000 bp, 42 predicted proteins | sample 5384101 | NCBI WGS metagenome assembly VOFD01 (sample SAMN12384723, study PRJNA508395) | human gut metagenome | isolation source: healthy gut C | host: Homo sapiens
GTTAGATCCCATCACAAGATCGCTGTCCATACAAAGAGTACAAGATGGAGAAGCCTCGCTGTTATATATCTCTCCCGAAATGCTTCGCTCAAAAACAATCGAGAAAATATTGATGGCGCGCCACGTTGTAAGGTTTGTGATAGACGAAGCGCACTGCTTTTTCTTCATGGGGGCAGGATTTCAGGGTTGACTATCTCTACATTGGCAAATTCATACACCAATACCAGGAAAAAAAAAATGTAAAACCCCGATACCAGTGTCTTGTTTCACGGCTACGGCCAAACAGAAAGTAATCCAAGACATCTGCGACTATTTCAGGCAGCTTTGAATTTGAATAGTTATTCTGCCACAAGAACGAATCTACACTATTCTGTTATAATGACAATGATTTGGACAAGCATTTTTATATTGCTGAACCAAACAAAACTTAGCAATACAACAGGTATGGAAAGCTGTCAAAAGCCTTACCAAACACCGTATGAAAGTTAACTGCTCTGCATTGGAGATTGCCCGACAAGCAGGATGGGACGATTCTGTATCAGACATTGAGACCCGTGTACGACGACTGCTTTGAGACGCGGCTTTGGAACAAAGCGGATACTTGGTAAGAGGAAGCAATGTTCCTCATGTATATGCCACGGGTATAACTGTAAAGAATATGGACGAGGCAAGGGAAGCGCATATCAGCATCGCTGCTTTTTGGCAGCGATGAAATCGAAAAGGCTGTCCGTATCATTAAGTCATTGATTTCTCAAAAACATATAGCCAAGGCTCAAGATTCGGAAGCCGAATCACGAATCGACTATCTGGCAGACATTTTGGGATTAAGCAAAAAAGATGTCATATCAGTAGTGGAACGAATGCGGCAGGAAGGTATATTGGCTGACAGCAAAGACATATCTGCCTATTTGCAGGACGCAGGTGATTCGGAACGAAAGTCGCAAATGCTCCTCGAACGCTTTGCAAAACTTGAACAATACATTCTCAACCATATTCCCGATGAGTCTTTACGAATATCATACAAGCAACTGAATGGGAATGCCGTAAACGATGGAATCAGCACATCCAAAGAGAAAGACATTCGGACGCTGCTCTATTTCCTCACCGTCAAGGGATATACGCGTAAAAAAGAGGATGCAGTCCGTAACATGGAGATAAGTCGTCAGGCAGATCTGGAGTCTACTATCAAGCGATTGGAAAAACGATTGGAAATAAGTCGCTTTGCCGTGGAATGGCTATACAAATTAGCTTTTGATGCAGAAAAAAAGAATGTGCCCGACAAAGCCATACAGTTCTCCGTAGTAGAGCTTCTGAACCGAATAAAATCAAGTTCCCAATCTCTTTTTGGCGGACTTGCTGACATTCAATTAGAAGACGTAGAAGAAGCACTTCTATATTTATCGAAAATCGGTGCGCTAAAGCTTGAAGGCGGATTCCTGGTGCTTGTACAACGCAATGACTATCCAAAGAATAAAAGACAATAAGTCGAGATACAAGCAAGACGACTACCGAATGCTGAACGAATTCTATAGACTGAAAATCCAGCAAGTGCATATTGTGGGGAGAATATGCCAATCTGATGGTGAAGAATTATCAAGCAGCACTGCAATATGTTCAGGATTATTTCCAAATGGACTACAGGAAGTTTGTCACAAAATATTTTAAAGGAGACAGAACAAGCGAGATACAACGCAACTTGACACCACAGAAATACAATCAATTATTTGGGCAATTGTCCAAACGGCAAATGGAAATTATTTCCGATAAGGATTCACGTTGCATTGTGGTTGCGGCAGGTCCCGGTAGTGGAAAAACACGAGTATTAGTCCACAAGCTGGCCTCACTCCTACTACTTGAAGACGTAAAACACGAACAGTTATTGATGCTGACATTTTCAAGGGCAGCCGCTACAGAATTCAAACAACGGCTTATGGAATTGATAGGCAATGCAGCTCATTTTGTTGAAATAAAAACATTCCACTCCTATTGTTTCGACCCTATTGTTTCGACCTCTTGGGGCGAATAGGAAATCTTGAAGATTCAAAGAATGTCGTCTTAAAGGCAGCCGAAATGATACGTCATGGAGAAGTTGAACCGAACAAAATCGGCAAAACTGTATTGGTTATAGACGAGGCACAGGACATGGGAACAGAAGAATATACTCTTATAATGAGTCTGATGACCCATAACGAAGAAATGCGAGTGATAGCAGTGGGAGACGATGACCAAAACATCTATGAATTCCGAGGTTCCGATTCCAATTATATGTATCGGCTATCGCAAGAAACAGGAAGTACATTTGTCGAAATGACTGAGAATTACCGCAGTGCACACCAGCCGGTGAATTTTGCCAACGAATTCTTGAAAACTATCAATAAAAGGATAAAAAGCACACCTATCATCTCTATGAGAAAAGAGAAAGGTTGGGTGGAAGTGATACGTCATCATTCAACATATATGTATCAGCCGCTTGTGGAAAACTTACTTCAACACAAGGACAAAGGTACTTCGTGTGTACTCACCCAAACAAACGAAGAAGCCGTCATCTTGACAGCCCTCCTGCGAAAGCATGGCATAAACAGCAAACTGATACAATCAATGGACGGTTTACGTTTTTGGAACATGGCGGAAATGAGATACTTCCTGAGGCATATAGACAAACGGATAAAAACACCGCTAATCACAGAAGAACTATGGGAAGAAGCCAAGCATGCAACCTTTTCTATTTATGACAGAAGTCTAAGTTTGATCTATGTAAAGCGGTGTGTGGAACAGTTTGAGCAAACTAACAAAACAAAATATTTCAGTGACTTCAAGGAATTTGTATTTGAGTCGTCAGTGGAAGACTTTTGCGACACATCAGGCACCGATGTCGTGGTATCAACCATCCACAAGGCTAAAGGCAGGGAGTTTGATGATGTATATATGCTCATATCGGACAGCTATGTAAAGGACGATCGTCTGATGCGTCGATATTACGTAGGCATAACCCGTGCAAAAAACAGACTATTCATACACACAAACGGCGATTGCTTTAACCATTTAAATGTAGACCAATATCACGTTGACCAACGGCAATATGACATGCCCGAAGAAATTGTACTACAGCTCTCTCACAAAGATGTCAATTTGGGATTCTTCAAAGACAGGAAACAGGAGGTCTTGGCACTGAGAGGGGGAGATTCTTTAATCTACAGTAATTTCTTTTTTGTACAGTTCATCAACCGATAAACCTATTGCCAAATTATCATCAAAAATGCAGGAAACATTATCTGGCTGGGAGCAAAGAGGCTATAAGGTAAAGTCTGCATCTGTACGATTCGTTGTGGCATGGAAACCTAAAGATGCACCTAAAGATGAAGCGGAAACGGCTGTCTTGTTAGCAGACCTGATACTTTCTTTGTAAGTTAAGGCACTTAAAGTAGCGGCACAAACAGAATTGACACTGTAGTCTACAGATATTATGGCATCGAGACCATAGAACGCAGTGTTATATGTTTTACCATCCCTGGCAGTATGTACAAATTTTGCACATACTGAATGTTGCTGTAATTCAGAACTATCAAAGATATTTTTCAAATGCCTTGTAATAACAGTTCTGTCAACACCAAACAATTCAGCCATTGCTTTTATGGGTTGCCCATATAGTTTCATCCTTATATAACACTTGAATACCACTTTCCTTACCTTCAGCTATAAAGGTAAGAAACTCCGCCGTGCTGTTCCGTATTTCAAAATTCTTTGCCACGATACCTTTAGTTATTAATAATCACAAATACAAAGGTATAGAAAATCCTCAGAAATCCATTATGTAATTACATTCAGGAATGGATTTTACGAAGATTTCTTCTCCCTAATCCCCACCGTCAAATTAGAAGTGCAACTCCTCCACCGCCTTCCTCCGTCCTTGGAGCGTAGCGGAAAGGTCGGAGGAAGGCGGTGGAAGCCGTTCTTCGGGCCATCCAGCAATACAAAACAAAAAAGGGAGACCGCTGTCTCCCACGGATTAATTACTTTTGTATTGCAAATTTATGTACAAGCACTTAACCCGTGAGCAAAGGTACGCAATTTACCTGGGAAAACAAAGGGGTGAGACTCTGGAAATGATTGCTCGTTCCATAGGAGTCCACAAATCGACGATAAGCCGTGAGGTCTGTCGCAACTCCACGCCGAGCGGCAGGTATATATGGAACAAGGCTCATGACATGGCGGAAAGCCGCCTGCGTCATTCGCCCGGCAACAGATCCCTGCCGGCGGTGTTGAAATGGCGCATCATCGAGCTGATAAAAACCGAGCAATGGTCCCCACGGCAGATATCCGGACGTTTGGGACTGGATGGCATAAGCGTTTCCCATGAAACAATTTATGCCATCATCCGCAGGGACGTAAGTGGTGAGCTGGCCTCCCATTGCCGCCATAAGATGAAATACAGGCGTAAGGCCTCACGTCGGCATGAAACCAAGGCCACGAACATCCGCAACCGCGTGAGTATACACCAACGTCCGGCGGAAGCGGACGGCAAGCGCTTCGGTGACTGGGAAATGGACCTTATAGTGGACAAGGACAGCAACGCAATCCTTACGTTGACGGAAAGGAGCACGAACTTCCTGCTCATGGAGAAGCTCAAAGACGGAAAAAGGCCGGGCCCGTGGCGAAAGCCGTGTGGAGGCTGCTCCTGCCTTACAAAGGACAGGGGTGAAGTCCATAACAACGGACAACGGCAGCGAGTTCGCCGAACACGAATGGATAACCAAGAAATTGAACGTACCTGTGTATTTCGCCGACTCCTATTGCGCATGGCAGAAAGGAGCCATAGAAAACGCCAACAAGTTGATACGACAATACATTCCAAAAAAAGGACGGACATCAGCACCGTTACAGAGCGGAAAATAGACAAGATCAGGAAGAAAATCAACGCCAGGCCAAGGGGAAAAACTCAATTTTTGACACCAAAGGAGGTCTTTTTCAAAAAATTTTTCGTAATGTTGCACTCGCTGGTTTACTCTGCCGCAAGGAAAGGAACATGTGTTTTGAATAAGATTGATTCGTGGTGTAAATCCTTCAAATATGCCTATACATACCATTAGGAATGACCATCAAACGCCCAATCACGGAGGGTGAATGGGGTTGTAAATCAACTGTGTAATAGCTACAATGAAACGAATTTGATGGATGTTTATATGTTTCTCGGCATACATTACGCAGATTTTTTCTAAAAAATGTTCCGCTTTGCTCCTTTTTATTTAACTTTGTTGTCGGTAATCCCTCTTTCGGCGAGAATTGGGAAGCAAAAGTGTTACGAATAGTAACAGATTTTAATATGGACACATTGCCTAATGTGGAAACTCGACGAGGCGAGTATAATCCTCTTACGCCGGACTTACCTCCGACGTTTCCCCCTGAAAAACAAAACAATCCAACAGGGGTGTCGGTGAGATACGTGCCTAATCCAAGCAAAAGTGGTTTGTCTTACGTGTAACCTACAATAGAGCAAACAAAGCCAATGATTTTTTGCAGAAATGCGATGTAGACACTTATCTGCCGATGCGTTGGGTATGGAAACTGGTCAAAGGGAAAAAGAAAAGAATACTTGAACCTCTTATTCCGAATTTGTTGTTTGCCTATGCTTCTCAAGATGTATTGGATTCTTGCATGAAAGCAATATCTACACTGCCTTGCCTCTCCTATTATTATGACCACTTCAATACTTTGCCTGGTGGGAAAAATCCTCCACTCACGGTTGGCTACTGGGATATGATGAATTTCATTCGTCTAACGAGTGTTGACAATGAACATATATGCGTGGTTACTCCGCAGCAATGCCATTACAAGGATGGGGATTGGGTACAAGTGGTAAAAGGCGATTTTGAAGGAGTTATCGGAAAAGTGGCGCGGGTGACAGGGCAGCAACGTGTGGTGGTAAAGCTGGATGGCGTTTGTCTTGTTGCTACCGCCTATGTACCGAGCAGCTTTATAGAAAAGATCCAAAGCAAGGACAATGAAATGCTCAAAATCAGTATAAAACGAAAACAGACTTTGTAAAATCATATATATGCTTATCATACCTTTATTTATTACTGTCGCAGAATCGTGTTCAGAAAATAGTAGTGCGTTATTAGACCAGCTAAAGAATAACGATTATATTTTCACAAATCCGGTGCAGATTGTTTTCTTTGTTATCCTTATATTCTGTATCATACGCTTGTATTGGTTGGTGAATGAGTGTGTGAGGTTAGCGAGAGGAAAGTTTAATTTCCTGTCGAAGATAAGTGAGGCGTTACCGGAAACGGCATGGTTTGTTTTCGTTTCTGGCATGGCCATATATTATGTGGGGTATGCTTATGCTGGGACAGTGGATTGTGTTGTGACACTCGTACTGCGTTCAGCCTTGTCTGCATTCGAAATGTTTTTGTCAAAATCCAATTTAATTGGCATTGCGAAAAATTGCAAAGATAACTCCATTTATATGTTTTGCTTTGCATTCTTTCATGCGGCTGCAGTGGCGGTGAGCATGATATTGGCAGTAACCTGCTTTGGGAAACGCTTGATGGATTATGGAAGAGGAATGATATGGAAATTTGTCCCGAAAAAGTATCACCTAAATGTATTTTGGGGACTTAATGAGAAAAGTATCCTTTTGGCAAGAAAAATCTATCAAGAAAATAAGACCGAAGAAAATGAATTCAAAGAAAGGATTGTTTTTGTAGATTGGCCACAGGCACAAGAAGAAAATAAAACCGGACAGAGTTTCAGCGGCATCATGGGGCTGTTGACTTACAAGACTAACGCTGCCAAACAGCTTTCAGATATAAAGTATATCCTTTTACGAAGTTCCATATCGCCGGATGCAATAGATGCGACTCATTCGGAAATTCTCCGTGAGATAAACCTCGGAAAGCTGGCTAGGTTCATGAAAAGAGCCGAGAGAACAAACTTTTTTATCTTATCCAACAATGAAGATGCCAATATACACGCAGCCATCAACCTACAGGCCTGTGAAGCAGGAAGAAATACAGATCACATATACTGTAGTGCCAGGGAAACAAAGGAAGTAGCTCTTTTGGCAGAATCTTCCAAAGGGAAACTACAGATCGTTGATGATTCGAAGGCTGCCGTCATGGAGTTTGCCATGCGGAAGAATGAGGAAGGCAAATGTCTTGCCCATCCCATTAATTATGTAGAAATAAATCATCAGTTGGGTTGTGTGGAAACAAAGAAGCCGTTCACTGCATTCATCATTGGTTTTGGCACTACCGGACAGGAAGCATTGCGATTCCTTTATGAGTTTTCAGCTTTTGCTGACTGTCACGGAAAGAAAACGCCTGTGGATTTTCATGTATTCGACAACCGAATTGAAGAGATAAAGGGAGAGCTGTACCAAGAGATACCAGCCTTACCGCTTTTAGAGAACCGCCATGAAATCACACTCCATCCGTGCAATGCCGGAACACTCGAATTCCTTGAACTGTTGCACGAACTTATTGACAACTTGAACTATGTGGTCATTGCCACAGGTGAAGACGAGCGCAACCTGCATATTGCCACTATGATTTACGAATATGCCCTGCAACATCGGCAGGATGGTTTCAACAAATTCAAAATACTCGTTCGCCTTTACGAATCCGGTTCGGAATACAAATTCAAAAAAGTGATTGAAGCTTATGGAAACGGCCATTTCCCGGCAATGGAGCGTTTCGGTAGTCCAAGCGACATTTATACAAAGAAATGGGTGGTGGATGATGCGGAAAAAGATGAAGCTGAGAAGTTCTATGAAGCTTATTGTCAAGTTGCTCATGAGGAGGAATACAGGCCGTTAAACGATAGATGGGATTACGAAGTAGGAAAGGAGCAGACAAAATTGTTGGGTTACCGAAGAATAAACAGGAAGCTGATGCAAGACAGAGCGAACAGCAAGCACTGTTACACCAAAGAGGTGTTGTTGGGTCTATACGATATGTCAGAGACTTCCGAACTTCCGTCATGGCCCATAAAAATGGAACCAGAAAATCAAGCAGAAAAGGATTGGCGTTGCCGGCTCCTCAATGTTTCGATATGCGAACACCTCAGGTGGAACGCATCGCACCTGATGATGGGATATTTGCCCATGTCTGTTGAAGAGGCGAAAGCTATTTCGAATAGTTGCAACGAGAGGACGAAGAAGCACCTTTTTGTATTACTGATTGGGATAGATTGCCTGAAAATCCTGACTACAAAGAATACGATTATATGGTGGTATGTACTACGGTAGAACAATATAATAAAAGGAAAAAGGAAACGCGATAATGATTAAAAAGATTAAAATCATTTGGACATTTTTGCAGAAGCATTTTGACAAGGCGCTTTATAGGGGGGGCTGGATGCAATTTTTTTGGCTAACGGTTTTTGTTGCCTTTTGGGGTGCGTTAGGAGTGTGGGCGTCATCTCGTTTTGATGTAGACGGATGGCGAGTGATAGAATTATTGCTTGACCCCGGTTCTTTCTGCGATTCCGATGAGGAAGCATGTGGAAAGGCAAATATTTATTTCCAACTGATAGTAACCCTTTTGGGGGCGGTGTTCTTCACAAGTTTTCTAATCGGTTCAGTCGGAAACTTTTTGGAACGACGGATTGACCGATACCGCAACGGAGGAGTAGCTTATGAGGTGGACGACCACATTCTGATTATCGGAGCCGGAAGTATGCTGGTGAACCTGATAAAATCACTGTTGGAGGACGAAGCGAACACCAAGCGCGACATCGTTATCCTTACTTCAAAAGACGCGGAAGAAGTACGTGCCCATGTCTTTTCAGAAATCCCCAAGAAGTACACACGCAACATCTATGTATATTATGGAAGTCGTATGCGGAAAGACACTTTGAATAAACTGGATGCATTCCAAACCAAGGCCATTTATCTTTTGGGGAAGATGACGAACCTGCGCATGATTCCATCAACATGAAATGTTACGAGGTTCTTTCGGAAGTTTGCAAGCGTTCGCAACACACCATTGAGCGTTACATGGTGTTGGAGCGGCTCACTTCTCTACAACTTTTTTATTATAGACAAGACAATGCGTCTTCCGGCAATTTGCGGCTTACCGTTGTTAATTCATTAGAGAATGTGGCACAGCGTGTGCTGGTCAGCCAATCTTACCGTGACGGAGAGACGTATCCGACATTAGACCGGAACGGAATCCTTGCGGATGATGAAAAGTTCGTACATTTCATCATTGTGGGAATGTCGCCAATGGGTTACGCGATGGCCATTACTGCGGCGCATATATGCCATTTCCCGAACTTCCACAGCAAAGGGCTTCGGACAAAAATCACGTTCGTTCAGGCAGGAATCAAGCAGGAAATGAACTTCTTCTTAGGCCGCTACAGCGAATTGATGAAGCTGTCATATTGGGAGTATGTCAACTTGGAAGATCCGTCCCAATGCAGTGCATCCTATCCTGATGCCCGGTATGTATCTTCATCGCCCGACAGGAAAGGTTTTTTGGATATAGAATGGGAATTTGTTGATGGCGGCATAGAAGCTCCGGAAGTAAGAGATTATTTAGAAAAGTGTGCTGAAAGTAATGACAAGTCCGAACTGTTGACCATAGCCCTTTGCGGCGATTCCCCGGAAGAGAATGCTTCTGCTGCCCTTTTCCTGCCTGAAATCATCAATGAAAAGCAGATTCCGCTTTTCGTTTACCAACCGGGAGGCGATCAAATGATGCGTATTGTCAAAGATTCTCCTCGGTATTCTCACATTTATCCTTTTGGAATGAAAACCGATGCCTTTGACAAGCAATATCAGGAACGGATGAAACAAGCGAGAAGAATCATGCACCTATACAGTCAAGAGGAAATTATCACGGACATGCCTGAAGGTGATGAAAAGGAACTGGTCGAAAGTTGGTTCAACACCCAGTATGCCTTTCAACAATCAAATATGTATGCCGCTAATTCCATCCCGTTCAAGTTAAGAGTTTATCTGTCCAAGAAAACAAAGAGCTTTCGGAAGAGGATATCGACCTGATGGCAAGGACGGAACACAACCGCTGGAATATAGAGCGGTTACTGATGGGTTTCAGTCCCTATCCGCTTTCCGAGCGTATGGCATTTAAGGAAATCTTGTCCTCCAATGACCTTGACGCAGCCCAAGAATTGGCTACAAAACTTAAAGCGACTAAAAAGAAACTGTTTAAACACAAAGACATTGCCCCGTATGATGAACTTTTGGACGGTTCCAAGAAATACGACCGGACAATCGTCAAGAACATCTTTAATGTATCAAGAATATGATTAAGCCAGCAGAATTTATTCATCCCGAAGATGCAGCTGCCTTGCGACAGTTGGAAAATCTCAGAACATAAAACAACATATTCAAGTTTATGAAGTCACAATAAATCAATGAACTATAATCTATGATCCACGATGTGTTTATAAGTTATTCAAGGAAAGATAAAAACGTAATTGGTGAAATATAATGAAGTGATTTAAACTTATTTCATTCTCTTAAAACCGTATCAAAATGTTAAAGCACAGCGTACAAATTGAATTATTTCTTATATTATGGGTGACCAAACTCATATATAGTAAAAGTCCTATGTACACTGTGCTTGACAAAGATACGATAAAAAATGAAATATTGCCACATCTTTCCAAGGCCAAACGTGGTTATGTCACTCAAAGTTGCCTAATAGAGGTTGTAAACGCCATCTTGTACAAGTTGAAGACTGGTTGTCAATGGGCGTTCCTTCCTGTGAAAGCCCTGTTTAGCGGCAAGGTACTGAGCCATGGTGGCGTGTATCACCATTACAACAAATGGAGCAAGTCTGGCGAGTGGAAATCCATGTGGGTCAGGTTGCTTGACAAACACCGCAATGAGTTGGACATGTCCGGCGTGGATTTGGACGGGAGCCACACGGCTGCACTCCGTGGCGGAGAAGAAGTCGGATACCAGGGCCGGAAGAAAAGGAAGACGACCAACGCACTCTACCTGACAGACAGGCAAGGACTTCCGATTGCCATGTCTTCTCCGAAATCTGGTGAACACCATGACATAGAAAAGATCTTCGGTGACACGCTCGACGACCTTGAGAAATCCCGTATTCGGGTTGATGGGCTTTTCCTCAATGCCGATGCCGGATTCGATTGTGATGTTTTGCGTGGTATCCTGCGTGAAAAAGAGATCATCGCAAACATCTGCATCAATAAACGGAGAGAAAATGCCGATGACATCTTTGTCGATGATGAATTGTATGCCGAAAGGTTTTCCATCGAACGGACCAACGCTTGGATGGACAGTTTCAAGGACATCTATTGAACCGGTTTGACAAAAAGTTTAAAACTGTTGCCAATCGATGGCTGGACATCACGAATGGGGAATTACTTGGCATTTGCGGTCTTGTTACTGAAGAAATTTTCCCAACCAAAAACGGATAAAAAAAGGAAGATTCTTTCATTAGGGTTTGAGCAATTGATGTATGGCATGAATATGGCATCGGCCATTCGATTGTCCCCCACACAATTGCCCAATCTATACAATCACTTGCCGCCTATTTGTGAGAAACTGGGAATCGATGAACCGGAGTTCTATTTAGAAATGAACCCCTTTCCCAATGCCTATACTTTTGGAGACACGAGGATATTCATCACCATGACATCCGGTCTTGTTGAAATGATGAACGACGAGGAGTTAGATACCGTGATTGCGCATGAATGCGGACACATCCTGTGCCGACACGTGCTTTACCATACCATTGCCAATTACATCTTGAGCGGCGTAGATGCCTTGGGTGTGCTTGGGGCATTGACTGTTCCGGTCAAATACGCCATCCTGTATTGGCAGCGCAAAAGTGAATTGTCGTGCGACCGTGCAGCCAGCATTGTCACCTCGCCGGATGTGGTGGCAAGCGTGATGGCCCGGCTTTCCGGAGGCCCAAAGTCAATCACATCAAAGGTGAATATGGAAGAATGGGCCAAACAAGCGGACCGATATGACAACATTCGGAACGATGGCTTGTGGAATAAAGCCTTGCAGGTATATGCCATTGCGGCTCAAAGCCATCCCTTTAGTGCAGTTCGGGTTCGTGAAATTCTCCACTGGAGGAAATCCGCCCAATATCAAAACCTGATGTCCAACCTCAGTCAGCAGGCATCAGGCAAGAAATGCCCGCATTGTGGTAGAGGGGTGGAAACGACATGGTGCTTCTGCAAGCATTGTGGACATAAATTGTAGAAGGAGCTAAAAGGCGCATTAAACGAAGATATACTTACTTTGCCGAAGAAGATATACTTACCTCGTTATAGGAGATATACTTCTTATCGCCATAGAAGATATACTTCATTGGCAAGTAAGCTATAATACTTCCGCAAGAAAGTTATAATACTTTGGCAAGAAATCAAGCATATCTCAAATAGACATTTGTAACACTTAAAATATAAGAACTATGTTTTTCAATGAAAAAGGAATTCTGAACATTGACGAATGGGTTACCAACAACGATTCATTCAAGAAAATCATGGAGGACGGCATTGTCACCGACGAAGAAGTAAAGGCTCAGTCAGACAAGGTCGTTTCCATGCTCAAAAAGATTGAAGCCAAATACGCGGAAACGCAGTTAGCGGAAATCAAGGATCTGTTGGCCGAGGCCAGCGTGCTTTACGCTGTCTATCAACTTAACGCATTACAAACCATTAACAAGTAAATCATCATGGGAACCTTTAACACGAAAAAGACATTATATGGGGCAGCTACCCTCATCCCCGTTATGGCATCGCGCATCCAGGGGGAGTTTCAGAATGAAGGCTATGAAGTAAAATCAGATGCCCTGAATAGCGGGGCTTACGATATTTCTGTCACCAAAGGTGGCGTATTCAAAGCCGTGCTCGGTATGCGTACAGCACTTCACGTCACGCTTGTGCCACAAGGTAATGATGTAGCCTTTGAAGCCAGCGTCGGCATTTTCGGTCAACAGGCCATTCCTACCGTTATATCGATGTTCTTCTTTTGGCCGGTACTGATTACGCAGATTTGGGGACTTGTCACGCAGGCTAAACTGGACGACAAGGCGTTGGAGATAGCAACGCAAGTGGCGTATGCCAATGGTGCAAAATATCAGCAGGGAAACACAAGCGGATTTGGACAGGATAAGTTCTGTACGAGTTGTGGGGCGAAAGTGAGTGATGGAGCTAAGTTCTGTGGAAATTGTGGAACACAGATATAGGTTTGGATTAAATAACTAAAGGACTATGCGCAACTATATAATATTTTCATTTGAAACTATGGCAAACCAACCGAATAACTTATAATTGATAATTTATGGTATTATACGATACTATCGAACAAGCAATTCGGCAGCACAAAAATAACGTGATAGTCGGTCAGGCAACTTCACATGAAGTGCGGAATGCCATACGTTGGGTTATGCGCAATAATCCTGATATTTTTTGGTTTGCACATCAATATCATTTTGACGAGGAAACAGGAGTTATTCAACTTTATTATACATTTTCAAAGGAGCGCGTAGAATCCATTCGGCAAAGCATTGATGACGTAATACAGAATGATTTTTGTTTGGATCATGTCAAAACGCTTAAGGTTCATGAACAAGTATCGTATGTATATAAGTGGTTGGTAACTTACTGCAATTATAATGCCAATTCGGCTTATAACCAAAATATTTATAGCGTTTTTGTCAGGCGGAACTCCGTTTGTACAGGCTATGCAAAAGCAGCCCAATATCTGTTTAATTTGTTGGGTATTGAATCGCGATTGGTCTTTGGCAGACTACATAATAGCAGAAAAGATGGCAGACACTGCTGGAATCTTGTGAAGATTGATGATCAATTCTATCATTTTGATGCGTGTTTGGGTGATAGTATATTAGATGAAATAGCAATCAAATCCGGTGTTAAAAAGTTATTTAAGATTGACGGCATTAATTACAATTTCTTGTGTGTTTCCACAGAAGATATATTGATAACAAGAAGTATTGAAGATATTGCTGTTTTGCCAGAATGTACTACTTCTTTGTCAAAGGATCTATTAAAATCATTGGTTAGGATTGCTCTTAAACAAAGAGAACAAATAAAGGGATGTCTTTTTGTCTCATATAGGTAGTTCTGCAGACATTTATTTGTGTTCAAAGAATAAAAATACTGTACTTAAGATTTTTCGCCCCAGCAGCAAACAACAACATGTCTGGAGGAATTCCACTTTATGCAACAGACGAAAGGTTGTTCGCACATACTGCAATGTAATGAACAATATACAGATATCTTCCAAAATTTAATTGCAATCGAGCAGTCGACTCCAATTGTTGATTTATTATGTAGCCATTATTATGAGCTTTCGTTGAAAGGACTAATAAAGATGGCTACAGATGTTGCCATAGCCTGGAAAGAATGTCACGATCGAGGCATACTCTATCGAGACATTCATGTATGCAATATCTATAGGGAGAATGATGGAACATTCAAAATAGGAGACTTGGGAAGTTGTACAAATGATTTTGAAGCCAAAGAGATAGTCGGAAATCAATGGTTTATGTCACCGGAAACATTCGTTTCAGGCATATTTACAGAGTCCTCTGCTGTTTACTCCATATCAATGGTAATGTTCTTTATTATGAACAATCTTCGTCCTGTATTTTGGGAGCCAGATAATGAAGACATGGCATTGCAAAAAAGAATGAATGGGTGTGCATTGCCTATACCCGCAGGGTGTGTCAATCTTCCGTCTCACATTAAAATGGAACTTACAAGATTTTTTAGAGATGCATCTGCTCTATTACCAAGAGAAAGAATAAATAGTATAGAAAAATTTATTTATAGCTTGGCGCAACTATCTTATTGTTGTAAAGATTGCGATTACATCATTCATCATAATGGCACTTGTTTAGATCTTGACATAGATTCTGGAAATTATGATAGAATACATGCATATCAGAATTATATTTCACACGATGGGCATAATAGATATGCAGTGGGAAATGGCACAAAAAAACATGTGTTCCCCTATTTCACATAAATCGCATAACCGAAAATGCGCAAACGGACATATTTACGATAGTAATATTTTTGGTGATAAATGTCCTTTTTGTCCACACGATTATGAGACTGGCTCAATAAATAATGCAGATGTTAGTAGTATAAATGATGCCAAAAGCATGTTAGATTGCCCACCTGCTTGTTGTATAAGAAAAACTATTCTACAAACAGACGAGGTGGAATCTTTTGCGCAAACAATGGCTTCACCTCCCAGTGTAAGGTACAAAGTAGTGCCGTCTGCTGATGGAGTTGAAAGCTATGCAAGTACAACAAAGGATACTACATATCGCAAAGTAACATATAATTCTGCTATTCCTACGAAAGTGGAACATAGCCCCATAGTATATACGGAAGTGTTAACTTGGAAGCCCCGACATATTCTAAAGAGATTTGTTAGAGCCTGTGCAAAAGTTTTTAATAAGGAAAAACAAAAGAAATGTGAAGAGCGGCTAAGAACAGCAGTCTCTGAAGTATATAGCTCTATATTTGCACCAGCAGAAGTAAAACGAAAATCGCACTTGCAAGTACAAGTATATCTTCATCTATATGAGGAATCAGAAAAGATTAAATCATTGGCAAAAGAGTCAGATAAGGATGCTGAAAGGCGAGATTATATACCTTTATCATTAAAGTTAATGAGGGGTGATAAGGTTGATGTTGAGTTCAATGTCTATGGTGAGACTCGCATGATGTCAGAGCGAAAGTCCGTAATATGGCAAGGTTCATTTACGAAGTGCTCATTTGACCTTTTGTGCATCCAAATGTAGATGTAGATGAATTAAGTTGTGAGGCTAACTTATTTGTAAATGGTGTAATGATTGGTGATATGAGGTTTATTACTCAGATCGTTGATAATCCAAGAAGCCTTAATCCGAAAATATTATCTCATCGTTTCAATAGGATTTTTTATCTCATACGCCCATCAAGACGCACCCAAAATTAAATTTATAGCATTGGCGTACAAAGCACAAGGCGTTGATTACTTTTATGATAGGGACAGTCTAAAGCCCGGGGATGTGTATGATGAGAAGATTTTTGATTATATCGATAGATCAGACTTGTTCGTTTTATGCTGGTCAAAAACGCAGTAGTTAGTAAGTATGTGGCTAAGGAAAGAGGTCGGGCTTTGCTTCGAGCATACCCTCAGCGTAGCCTTAAGGATGCCACATTGAAAATATGTCCTGTCAGTATTGAACCGCGAGCAGAATTGCCAAGTGACATGAAAGATGTTTATAATTTTGAAATAATATAATGGCGATGACATACGATATTTTCATAAGTTATAAGCGTAAAAGTCTTCAGACAGCTAACAACTTGTATTATAGGTTAACCCAAAGAGGCTACTCTACATTTTTTGATTTAGAAGAGATGCGTCGCGATAATTTCAATATTCAGTTATTGAGTGATATTGAATCCCCATCGGTAGAATTAAGTACGCACTAATTTAATTTAGCCAACGGGTAATTCACCTTTACCTTTGTTTCTTAACAAGTTATCATACAGAATTCCATTATGAATGAAAATTTAGATATTTGGGTATTTCTATCTCACTCAAATAAAGATTATGAAAAAGTTCGTTTAGTAAGAAATTTGTTGGAAGAACAGCATTTTAGACCAATAATGTTTTTCCTATGTTGCATGGAAGATAAGAAAGACGAGCTTGACGATCTAATAAAAAGAGAAATTGACAGTCGTACACGTTTTATTCTTTGCGACAGTGAAAATGCGAGAAATTCACATTATGTACAAATGGAAGTTGATTATATCAAAAAAATGAAACGGTCATATCAAATAATAGATTTATCCAAGCCTGAAAATGAAATAGCTCATGAACTTTTGAAATTTAAAAATAAAGCCACAGTGTTTATTTCATATTCAAGGAATCAAATGGCATTGGCTAAAAACTTGTATGTTAGACTAAAACGGTATGATTATTTTGTCTTTTGTGATGTTTATATGGAGTTTGGTAGCGGCGATTTTGTAAAGGAAATTAAAAAAGGAATAGATGATGCAAAAAATAAGGGTTATATCCTATGTCTTATAGATAATCGAACATTAAAAGTTCAAATCAAAAAAGCGAAATAAGATACGCTTTAAATTCTAAAGACAGACAATTTATTATCCCAATATATCTTGAGAGAAATTTAGTCTCTTGTCAATTGCTTGATGATTTAAAAAGAATGTGATGGGATAGACATATCTGATAGTTCAATGCCTGATGATGAAATCATTGCCTATTTACTAAATAAAACATCTAAAACAGGAGATCTATTGAGCTATGCATCTGATTTCAGAAAAGGGAAGAACAGAGAGAAAAATTTATCAGAAGCAGAATTTTGTTGGAATTTATACGAAACTCAAGCTATAAACTCTCCTAATCCATATGCTTTGATTGCACTCGCAAAATGCTATGAGACAGGTTCGGCGGTTGATATGAATTTGCGGAAAGCATTTGATTTGTACGAAGTGGCTATTCATATGGAAGGATTGACGGAATACATACCTGACGCACAACGGTTAGGAAAACAATTAGGAATAATATCAAACCCGTAGAATCTGAAGTACTATAACAATGAAGCACCATTATGATATCTTCATCAGCTACCGTCGGACAGACACTGGAGACAAAGCCGAGCATCTGAAAGACTTGCTTGAACCACGTTATAAGAACAGGGTGAGTTTTGACCGCGAGAACCTGACGGGTTTATTCGATGTATCTTTGATTCAGCGGATTGATCAATGCAAGGACTTCTTGCTGATAGTGGGAAAAAACTCTTTTTCTTTTAGCGAGAAGGATTTTGCGCCAGATAATGTGGCTTTATATAAGTATTTGGCAAGATGTACGCAGAAAGATTTTGAGGCTAAGATTATTGAATTGGGGCATGATGCGCAACTTGACTTCGTGAGAATTGAAATAGGACGGGCATTGCATCGGGAAGGATTGAACATCATACCAATTGTGCCCGAGAGCACTTCCGATTTTAACTTTAGTAAACTCCATCTGCCACCTGACATAGCCGGGATAAAACGTTATGAATCTTTCTTCTACAGCGATAATCCCGATGCGTTGTTCAAGGATGTTGTTCCTAAATTTGAGCCACACCTAAAGTCGCGAGCCGATGTTCCACTGAAAAGATTTCTGAAACCTTTAGCTATATTGCTATTGGCTTTGTTGGTTGGTGCAGGTATCTATTATGGATATAACCAATGGGAAGAAAGAGAAAAACGGAAACTGATGGTTGATACCGCACTCGATGGGAAATATCTTAGCTGGAGTGAAACGATTACCATCGACCAGTTGAAGGCCATACACGGAATTTTAGAGAATATGGTCAAGGTAGATGGCGGCAATTTCATGATGGGTGCTTTGCCCAATCAAGACGGTACTTATGAAGACGATGTGGATGTCGACTTGGAAACGCCGGCGCATGAGCAGTCGGTTGAAACATTCTGGATGGGTAAGTATGAAGTGACCGTAGCTGAATGGCATAGGGTTATGGGCACACAGTATGATGCGGCAAAAAGCTGATTTCCCCATAACGAATGTTTCTTATGAGGAATGTCTTGATTTTGTAGGTAAGTTGGCAGATTTTACCAACCTTGACTTCCGGCTCCCTTCTGAAGTGGAATGGGAATATGCCGCGCGAGGTGGCAATCAGCACGAAGGAACAAAGTATGCAGGCAGCGACAATCTTGATGAAGTGGCTTGGTATGCAGGCAACTCGGCTGACAAAGCGCATGTGTGCGATGCCGCCCACTCCCCCATGACTTGTAATGCTTTGAACCTCTATGATATGAGTGGAAATGTGAGTGAATGGTGTGACACCCAATTTGCCCCTTATGATTCCAATGTTCCAACCATAGACGAAGAGGCTAAAGTGATTCGGGGAGGAAACTATATGTCGCCTGCGTATGGAGTCACGGTTTATCACCGTGAACCTATGAACAAAAGCGACAAAGCCATGACTGTCGGATTAAGAATAATAGTAAGGAACTGAATGATATGTACAAGAATTTAAAAAAGAGACCCGTTGTCATCGGATTGATTTGCTTCATGCATATGTTATTTTGGGGTAATGCTTACGGACAAACATTTTCGGCGAACATGCAGGCTGCCTATGAAGCACGTGCCTTAGCATGAGAAAAGCCATTGGCTCGGGTAGCCAGACAAGTTTAAGGGCTGCCAATGAGGCTTTCGCAGCTTGTAAAACCAAAACATTCGCGGTGTTGCGATGTCTTACACCTGATCCTTTACCACTTGACGGCCATTTTGTATTTGACGAAGCCTTTGTAGACGATTTGATTGAAGGACGCGATGTTTACAAGTTTGCCCAAAGATATGCCAAACGAGAAAAAGACAGAGGAACTTCGAGCAGCGGACAGATTTTCGACAAAACATGCGCTGTCAGAAGTCTCTCATCCGTAAAATACTCGTTCCCCTCCAAGGGACTACAAGAGTTGGCTGTCGTTACGGAACCGGGTGGACTGGTTACACTGCGCATCTACAATAAAACCAATGATAAATGGTATAACGACACGGAAGATGTGAAAACTGGAAGAGAATCGCGTTGGATGATTATGAATCTTCCGGAAAATAAAAGAAGCGTTTTAGAGATTGAAATAATCAACACGGTAGATAAAGATATAAGTTTTGTAATATTGTCCAACTAAACATGTTGCCTTATGGTTTTAGAAAAGCTACTTGACAAGTCGTTGATCGGGTTAGGCCGATTTTTGTGCATTTGTATCTTGATGTTTGCCCCTCTGATGCTCTGTGGCCAAACCCAAGAAGAAGCTCAAGCCCTGCATGATAAGGGACGTGAACTGATGGAAGCAGGAAAAGTGGCCGAGGGTAGAGACTACACCAAACGAGCCTTAGATATGCGGAAACAATTGTTCGGTGAAGTGAATGAAGATTATATCAACTCGTTAAACAACTATGCCAATTCTTTTTTGCATGGAGGGAAACTATCCCAAGGCGGTGGAAATTCAGAAAGAGGTGATGAGCCTGTGTGGCAAGCTGAAAGAACCCCATCCCAACTTGGGGCATGTACACCACTAACATGGGGCGTTTCTACTATCTGAATGGAGATATGCAAGAGGCCGTCAAATGGTGGGAAGAAGCCATTTCATTGGTGGAGAAGTACGGAAGCATATATGAGTTTTTGCTCAACAATTTGGGTAACGCATACATGGAAATGAATGATTTGGCGAACATTGAACGCATATTAGGCTTGATGAAAGAGCATAATGAATATCAGCTAAAGCAGCCTTGCAATGAACCCGATTGTATGCTTGAACGTGCGCAATATTATGCAGCCACTGAAGACAATGCCAACGCCAAGGAGTGCTTCCTGAAACTGATGGGAATGCAGATGGATGATGCAATGAAAGTAAAAGCGTATGACGCTTATGCCAAATTTTTTATATGACACCAAGGATTATGCGACATCGTGTGAATACTTATTGTCAAGTGCCAATCTGCAAAAAAGAAAAGAATGGACTTACTGAAGAATACGCCAAGCGAATGAATACCATAGGCGTATATAGTTTTATTGGGAAACTGTACCAGCAATCGGTGGACAGCTACACCGCTGCAATTGATTATTACTCGCAACACCGTTCAGACGAGGATTTGCTGAAAGAAGTAAAGTGCTATGCTGGAATGGGAAATGCCTACAGTGCTATGAAAGATTATGTTTCGGCTAAGACTTGTTTTCAGAAGGTAGTTGCATATTATGAGGCCAATGATATGGCCAATGCCGAATATCCCAAAGCTATCTTAAGGCTTGCCAAAGCAGAAAAATTCAACAAAGATTATGATGCTTCTATTGAACATCACAAACTTGCCATGAAGATGTTTGAGGATAGGAATATGGTAGAAGAATATTCGGACGCCGCTTCTTCGCTGAAATTATGCTATGTGTATGCCGGAAAGCAGGAAGATGTTGATATGAACGAGGAAGAAGTTAAAGCTGCGAGGAATCAAAAGCTTGACGGGATTATTCGTGAGGAGATTGGCAATTTGGAATTGTACAAAAAATATTTGGGTGAACTTGCTTATGCCCGATCTTTGGCGACCGTAGCCGGTTGTTACTACCAAAAAGAATCTTACGATTCTGCTGTTTACTACTACAAGCAATATATGGATGCCGTTCGCACCGGAATCAGGAATGAGTTCAGATTGTTAAATGAAGATGAACGTATGACTGTGTGGGGTGAAGAAAACGAAACGATGCAGGTAATTAAAGAAATGTCGGTCCTAATGCCAATGGGTAATGAAAAACTTTTGCCGGGTTTGGCTGCACTGCTTTACGATGCGGAACTCTTGTCGAAAGGTATTCTTTTAAGGTCTTCCATTGAGTTCAGCAAGTTGCTGGAAGAAAAAGGTGACGCCAAACTAAAAGCCTTATATGATGAAACGAAACGGAATGAAAAAACTATTGAGCATTTGAGAGGACATGCTTCATCGGAAAATGACTTGCAACAAATCATCACCCTCTCACAACAAAATCAAGCATTGACCTTAAGATTGTACAAAGAGTGCAAGGAGTTTGCCGATTTTACGGACTATCTGTCTTACAACTGGGAAGACGTACAAAAGAAATTGAATGAAACCGACATCGCTGTTGAATTTACAGCCGTAAGAACCGGGGTGTTTGACAGTGACAACTACATGTTGGCGTTAGTGTTGACCCATGATATGGAAACGCCTCTTATCGTGCCCATTTGCCATTTGTCAGAAGCGCAACGAATGGAAACATACGACAATCTGTTTGAACTGAAAAACAACGTAGTTTGGGGAGCCTTAACTCCTTATTTGAGTGGGAAACATCGCATATTCTTCTCTGCAGATGGAAGTTTCAATCGCATAGGCATCGAGTATTTACTTTATAATGGCACTCCTTTATCAGAACAGTTCGAGGTTTATCGATTGTCTTCAACCAAAGAACTGTGTTACCGGCATCCACAGGTTGAATCGACCAAGGCGGCACTGTTTGGCGACATAAACTATAATGACTATCATGCATCCAACATCCCCGTAGAATCTGTTGAGAAAGATAGTTTGGAGAGTGATAAACATCGCGGATCGGGTGATTTAATATTATTTTCCAACCTGGACAACACGCTCAGGGAAGTAAATGGAATATTTGATGTTTTAAGGAAAAGCGACTTCAGCGATATATCCAAATATACTGATATGGATGCAAGTAAATCCGTTTTCAAGTCATTGGACAATTCGGACATCAACTTGCTTCACATAGCTACGCATGGCGCATACGAGGACAATGATGGCAAGCAATCCAATGTTGCGTCCATGAACAACAGCTATTTGGCGTTTGCCGGAGCCAACATAAGCAAGGACGGAATAGTGACGGCAGCGGAAGTGGCATCTTTAAACCTAAGGCAATGCGACCTTGTCGTACTGTCGGCTTGCGAGACCGGACTGGGCAAATTGGGAAACGATGGGGTTTATGGCCTGCAACGCGGATTTAAGAATGCCGGTGTGCATACTTTACTGATGAGTTTACAGAATGTTTATGATGCCGCCACTGCTGATTTAATGAATGGATTCTATCAGTATTGGTTAAATGGCATGTCAAAACGGGAGGCTCTCGTAAAGGCTCAACAGGATTTGAGAAAGTCCGGATATAACGATGCCAAATACTGGGCTACCTTCATCTTGCTTGATGCATATTGAACCCAACCGTGTTTGTACCAATCATTCAAGGAACAAGTATGCAAATGACAGATAAAGACATCATAAATGGACTGATAGCACGTGACAATCATGTGACGGAGGAGTTCTTCTTCGTCAAATGCCGTCCGCTATTTTGTAGCATCATACAGAAAGTCTTTGACTATGAAGTGAACTATGATGAATGTGTGAATGAATTGTATGTCTATCTCATGGCCGACGATGCAATAAAACTGCGGAATTTTGAATACAGAAGTACAGTATACCAATGGCTGAAAGTGTTGGCCATCCGTTTCTTTATCAATAAGCGCAGCCGGATGATAGATGACAGGAGCCAAGAGACTCCTTATGATGAAGACTTCCATGTTGTCAACGAAGTAAAGGACGTGACGGCAAAGGGGACATAGAGCGGCTTTTCTGCAATATGCCGAATAAACGTTATGTGTATGTTACACGTCACCTTGTCATCGAAGGTTGGGAACCGGAACAATTGGCACAGGAGATGCATATTACGACCGCAAACTTGTACAACATAAAACGCCGTGCGATGGCTCAACTGACACATGCGGCAATTAACGACATAAAAAATTATGGAAAATAATAGATACATATCCGATGAGTTATTGGCCGCATATCTTGACGGCAACACGAATGAGGCCGAGACACAACAAGTGATAGCGGCGATTGGCGTAAATCCGGAATTGCGCGAAACGCTTGAAATCGCATTGGGTATTGATGAGACCGAAAACCAAACATACGACATTTTGCCCATGTTGAAGTTGGCCGCCGATAGTGCGGACAACTTGTGCAGCCTACTTTGCGAGGCTTTTATTCTTCATCGAAGAGAGATAAACTTTGAGGAAGAAAGCCTGCTATCCATAGCCCGAAACAATCATTGGCTGAAGCCGGAAGGTGCTCCGTTGTACGCCATCGGGCAGATTCTTGCTCATTACAATCTGATGATTGCCAGAAAGTATGATGCTGCTATTGAGGACATCATCAAAGCCCTTTCGGTAGACAATGATGTCATTGTTGCTGTGGACAAAGAAAAGCTTTACGGGACGGAGGATAACGGGGATGCGCCAAACCATGCTGTAGTCGTTCGCAACATTTTGAATGAAAGCGTGTCACTATTTGACCCGTCTGAAAAGAATGCAGATATAACGGTTTCCCCTTCTTCATTCTTGGATGCTTGGAAAGAATCTCAGAATTATATGGTTCAAGTTCTGCAATCTGTTGAAGACTACGAGCCGCAGCCCATCAATCTCGGTGACATTACGCTTACCGATGAATTGTTGGAGCTTCGTGAAGCCATTGCAGAGAATGCTCATGACGTTTGGGCTGATGCACGCATAAGGGAAGGTTGGTCATACGGGCAGGAACGTGATGACACAAACAAAAAGCACCCAGACCTCATTCCCTACTCGGCTCTTCCGGACAGTGAAAAAGAGTATGACCGGCTTATGGCACTTGACACCATCAAACTTGTGAAGAAACTTGGGTTTGAAATAATAAAAAGAGAATCAAAATGAGTGGATGGATAATGTTGGCAGCCGCAATTCTTCCTGCCGCTATGTTATGGCTATACATTTGGAAGAAAGATTCGCAGCCGGAACCCACTTCTTGGTTGGTCAAGGCTGTATTATTGGGAATTGGGATATGCATCCCTGTGGTTATAGTGGAAATAGGAATAGAAATGTTCCTGTATTCTGTCGGTATTGTACCGACGAACCTTGTTGGCACAACAATGCAAGCATTCGTTGTTGCCGCCATACCGGAAGAGGCCTTCAAGTTACTGGCACTTTGGCTCATTTTTGCGAAAGAATCCCTATTTTGATGAACATTTCGATGGTATAGTATATGCCGTATGCGTAGGATTGGGATTCGCTGCCATAGAAAATGTTTTCTACATTTTGGGTGAGGAAGAATGGATGTCTGTTGCCATATCGCGGGCATTGCTTGCTGTGCCTGCACATTACGCCTTTGCCATATTGATGGGCTATTACTACTCGGTGTATCATTTTGTAGACCACTCTACAAAGAATGCGATATACATCTTGCTTGTTCCTGTAATGGTGCATGGCATTTATGATACCATCGTTTTTAGTGCTTCGGTTAATCCATATATCGGAGGTCTGAGTTTCTTTGTGCTGATATTCTTCTGCATTAAGATGCATAAGGCGGCGAAAAGTAAGATACTTGCCTTAATACAGCATGATAAAATAGAAAAATAAGACACTATTTACATTATTTGAAATCATTATCACTAATTTATGGGAAATCAATACACTTCACAGAGTAGACTGAACACAGAATTGGATTCTCTTGTAAGAGAAGTCGTGAAAAAACAGGATCGAATTATTCCAATTATAGGTGATGACTGTTTTGTTGGAGAGATGGATGGGAATTATGTTCCTTTGCAACAGTGGCTTGCCGAAGAAATGCTTGGAGACAGAGCAACTTCAGAGGTAAAACAAAAAAATATATACCGATGGATATAAAGGATTAGATTTGTTGTTTGAAGAATATAAAAGGATAAATGGGGACGATTATTTTGATGATTATAAAGATGCAATACTTCAATGTATAGATGCAGGAATTTCCGGAAACAGATTGTTCTTAAGGCAAGATATAAAGGACTTTTTGGACGCAGGAAAATTTGATGTTATAGTGACAACCTGTCCATATCACATATTGGAGCAAAAAATTACATTTGGGAATAAGCCTTATAACCCCATGAGCTTTGCCCCCAAATCTAACAACTTATTCATGAAGTCCAGAGCCGAAGCTACATTAGACTTGCCTGCTATATATCAGATATTTGGAGATTGTGAAGGCGAATTTGTATTGAACGAAGAAAAACTCCTTGAATTTCTTCATCACTTGAACCAAACAGATTCAGAGAAAGGTTTTGGGGCAAGCCCTCTCGTCAAGTACATTAAAGATAAAGGAAAGGATAATAAAGGGTTAGGGTTGCTAATGCCCATTGGTTGTAGTAATTTACCTGATTGGCTTTTCCGCTTTTTGTGGTATCCTCTTAGCCAATATGAAAATTCTCATAAAGGCGGAATTTGGCCCAACTATAGGGATGAGGATTTTTATAAATTTTTACGTAAATATCAGTTTAGAACATTTTCTGGTCCTACCTGCGGATTGCAGAAAGGAAACACTGATAGAGACCCTGTTTTAGATAGATTGACAAGTGAATTCCGGAATAGAAGAAGTGCAGTACAAGATGATTCTATGAAACTTGGTGTTGCATGGAATAACGAAGGAGAATGGGATATATTTATTTCATATGCATCAGAAGATAGGGAAATTGCGCAAATTGTTTGCAATGTTTTAACTGTAGATTGTGGGAAAAAAATATGGATGGATAATAGAGGAGGTATAATGCCGGGAGACAATTATTGGTCGGCGATTCAGCATGGGATTGAACACTCGAATAAATTTCTGTTTATCATAACTGAATCATATTTGGAGAAAGCGGTTGATAAAAATCACAAATATCCCAATGGAACAATTCAACCTACTGGCGTGTATAAGGAAATCGAACTGATAAAACAATGTTTACTATTAAGAAAAAAAAGACGGGTCGAAAGGGTATTCAATTCCTCTGATAGTTGAGGGGACTCGGGTAACGTATACTGATTCTAATGACACGATACATACAAATGTCCCATTGAAAAACGGAATGCTTGAAATACTTCCAAAATCAAAAGAATATCAAATGTTACAGACAGATTGGCTATTTTGCAACATACAGGATATGATGTGTAGCAGAGAAGAACCTGCCATAAGAGAAAACTTAACAAATATATTTGGACATTGAATTTTTAAAGAAAATGAAACAGAAATATATAGGAATTATCCCTTATGATGAAAATGGCGGCTTTGAATTTGCCGGAAGAAGTGAAGAGACCTGGGCTTTATATGATAGAATTGCCAGAAACGATTATACCGTTTATTATGCGGCATCAGGAGAAGGAAAATCTTCATTAATTCGAGCGGGGCTTCTTCCCATTCTCCGCAGAAGAAACTATTTTCCTGTATATATTGTTTTCGAAGACAAGGAGTTAGGGGAATTTTTCTTCAGTTGATAGCATTATTGACAATCGGATTGAAATAGAGAAAGAAAAGCATAATGTTTCATATGAGCAGTCTGAATTGTCGAAATCGTATTTTTCTATAGAGGAATCCAAAGAATTGAGCAGTAATCAATGGTGGAGATTGCGAAATTATTGCTTTAAACAGGGAGATACGGAGCTGAAGCCCTTTTATATTTTCGACCAGTTTGAGGAGGTTTTCACTAAAGCTAATTATGAGTGGACAAATAAATTCTTTACTTGGTTAGAAGAAATATCCATAGATTATGTTCCAAACTCCTTACGGGAATTAATCAGGGATGAAATACCTGCCCAGAAGAATTTTAAAGCTCTGTTTTCTTTCCGCACTGAATATCTTGGAGATTTAGACTATTGGTGCGTGCAAAAACATTTTATACCGTCATTGCAAGAAAACCGAATGTGCCTTAAGCCTTTGACACCGAATGGCGCGAGGGAGGTTATAAACCTGAATGATGCTTTGGGAAAGTACGCAGATAAGATTATTCAGGGATGTGCAGAGTCCGGAAACAATATTGGAAATGAAAATCTGCCTTGTGTGTATGCCTTGATTTTATCTGTTGTTTGCCAGACGTTAAGCGAAATGTCAGATGAAGAAAGAGATTCTTTCCTTGAAAATCTAAATGCAGACCAAGACAATACCATAGATGGCATTTTATTAAGATTCTACAAAAAGAAACTTAAAGATGTCGGCCTTGACTATGTGAAAGATGAGAAGATAATAGCAGACATAGAAGATGCATTGGTTGACGAAAAAGGGAAACGTAGCAGACGCGATACAAACGAGCCCAGTTTATTGCCTCTAAAAGAATGGATTGAACGATTGAGTGATAAAAAGAATGGTCTTATCAAGGAGGTCGGGAAAAAAGAAGTTCATGGGGAGATAATAAAAACAGTAGAATTTCCACATGATAGACTATGCCGGGCTATTGATTCTTCCAAAAAAAGAAAGACAAGGGAAGGTTGCGTGGAAACTGAAACGGCAAAGTGAGTTTATGCAGTTTGGCATTATTTCTGTCATCATGGGGGTCATTGCATTCTTGTGGAATGCATTGATGCCGGCACTAAAACCTGTCATAATTAACTTTTTGCATGATTCCAGTAAAACTTTGAATTTGTTCCTTAAGGACTATTTAATGGGAAAGCAATCCAAATTAGGTAATTACATACTTGATGAGGGCTTCTCCACATTATTGTTGATGATTTTGTTGGTGTTATTTGTTCCTTTAATAACTATATTTGTTGTTCGGAAAGGCAGAAAGTGGAAACAACTCTCCTTGGTTATATCTTCATTAGGCACACTGTCGTTTGTATTTTTTATTATATAGGAATACTTCTATACATTTTACAAATGGTTATGTTCACATATTTACAGTTGTTGGGGCTTTTGCTTGTTTGGTATGTGCGGCATATACTTTTGCCAAGTTGAAAGGATTGAATTCAAAGAAACAGGCTATAGTTTCACCTGATGACCATTTTTCGTTTTGGCCTCTTTGGGGTGGTCTATTCCTTTTTGCTTGTTATGCTTTCTACGAGTTCCTTTGCAGGGTTACATTCGGAATTAATGAGCCATGCGATTCATTCTGGGCATTGTCGCTGTTGCCACTTGTGTTTACTGCTTGGGCATGGGGATTTTTTAATATCAGAATAGAACCGAAATTGCGCAAAAAGATATTGATGATGATTGGTGTATCGGTTTTACTATTGGTGCCTTTGTCCGTAATTAGCTACCTCCCGTATAGAAGCTTCAAACAATCTTACGGAATGATATTGGCCCTGTTGCTAATCTTATTGTGGATATCAGTATTCGCATACATACTATGGCATGCAGGGTCAAGTTCGAAGTATTACATCTTTTCAAATTGGAAGCGTGCTATAGCTACGGCATTAGGCTCTTTAGTCATATTGGCTGCATATTTCTTGAATTTGGGGTATAATCCTTTTGAGATAGCTCCCAAATCTGTCAACCATGTTTCTTCATGGAGAAGTGTGATTGTCTGTGGTAATGATTCTTTAGGAAACAAGAAGTTTGGTATTGTTTATCCTACTGATGGCGAAACAATTATACCATGTTGTATTGCTGATAGTATTATAATTGGGAAAGATACCACATCGAATAGGGTGGACTCCTTATTGTGGAAAGGTGAATATCCTTTTGGTGGTGGAAAAGTCACGATTGTATCCACATTCGCGCAATCACCTTTTAAAGACAGTAATTTCTATCACAATAATGACAAATCGTTATTGTGGAATTCTCGGAAACTTCAAATGACAGCTTATATCCCGTCAGCTCCAACTTTAGAACAATATCTTCACAGAATATTATCGAATAAACTTAGTGCAAGTGGAAACATTACAGATTCCATAGACTATTATGCGGCAAAGCTGTTTTCTGAATTGAGGACTGCAAACATCAATTTTGCTGTCAAAGGGGAAACTTACAATCTTGCAGCATTAAAATCGTTGAATAAGTTAGATTCACTGCAACAGATAGCATTGTTTAATGAAATAGCGACATTAAAAGACAGTATTACTTACATTTCCAGTGGTCTTATAAAGAAGCGAGCAAGCGTTGAAGTCCTTGAAGACAGATACCTTGTTGATTTTCATCGCGAGCTGTCAAGAACATTCCTTTTAAGCCTTATGAAAGACCGTGCCAGTCAATCTGATATGCCGGCAATGTTTACTTTGGCTAATACTTACTTGCTAGCGTTTTTCACGTCTGTTCCAGCTATGAATACAAACATGAATTTTATAGGAAAGCTTGATGTTAAGACAAGAAAAAATGCTGGTATAGAAAAAATCAAATATAATATTTATTCTGATGATATATTAAATAAAAAGTTATTTGCTTGGTATGGCATTTTCAATTGCTTATATCTTATGGATATTGGATGGAATGCTGAAGCATATGAAGAAAGGCAAAATGCATTTTCAAATAGATTGCTGGAATACTTGACTATACAAGAAAGGACAAAAAGTGAATTGAGTTCTGCTTTATCAAATGCTACCAGTTTAAACAATGCAATTAAAAACGTTTTTAAAGAAATTAAAGAAAGTAATACCTTAAACGAGAAAGCGTCAAAGTTATTAGAATATATGAAGAGCTCACGTAATTTGAAAATTAATGACACACAATTCTATAAATCAATTCTGGCTCAACATGAAGAGATGGAATTGATTTTAAACACATTCACTATTGACGAGTCCTTGAGGCAATTGAAAGATACTGTATTACACACACTATTGCCAATAATGAGGGAATATAAAACGGGTATTTACAATAACGATTTAGAAAATGTTTGCAAAGGACTAATTCTCGTGGCAGCGTTTAGAGGAAATGATGTCCAAGAAGACATGGATTCATTGTCCAACTATCTCGATGAAAAAAACAAATTGTTCGTCATTATAAATAACTTTAATAGAGATCTTAAACCTATCATCGAACAAAAGAAAACATTTACCAAAAATTTAAACGAGCTTATTGAGAGAATCGAAGAAAAGAAATAATTATGAAACACGATTGGTTAAAAATTCTCTGCAAAGAGAAAGAGCAAGAATTGCTCAACAAGTATTTTGGCAACCTCGTGCAAGAAGCTGCCATCGAATGTCCTGAAGTTATTGGGGCATATACAAAAGACTTGCCTTTGAAGATAGAAGCGGAGTATAAAACCTTTCTTGAAGGACTGTGGAAAGAGTATGCTCCGGAAAACCTAAAAGGTACGCCTTTGGTATTGGAAGAGCAGACGCTACGGAAACTGATGACTGACGATGACCGCGAGAGGGATAAATGCTGCATACAAAGATGCCACGGAACGAACCTTGTGGGAACGTATTACGAAAACAAATCACAAGGATGTGACATATTATAAAGGTCTGTTGCTTGAGTACACTCGCGACCTGCTCATGGTAATGCGTGAGGACTTTCTGGAAGAGATCACCGGACATTCTATCGAGAACAAGGCCTTTGAAGATGGACAATGATAGAATCGATAGGGAAAGTGGCTCTTTATAGACGTTATTATACTTTAATTACAGATTTATGAGTGAACGGAAATACATCCCGCAGCCGATTGACACGAATGATGTCACGCTGCCCAAAGAGTTGGAAGAACTTGTAGAAAAAATGTCGAAAAACGTGCATGAGGTATGGGCTGAAACACGCGTCAAACAGGGGTGGACGTATGGTGAACAGCGTAACGATGAACTAAAAACTCATCCATGCCTGATACCCTATGAAGATTTACCTGAGGCGGAAAAGGAATATGACAGAAATACGTCTATTAGTACCTTGAAGATGATTATGAAATTAGGGTTTAAAATAACGAAATGACGTTGGGGGATGGAATTAGTCATTACCTGTAAATTGTATGAAATTCCCTTGGCTGGATGGAGAAGAACCAACAGCCAAGGGGATTTTAATTAAAAAATAGCAATAGCGTGATAGTATTTGGATATATTCCGGCTCTTTATTACAAACGAACAGCATGAGTATGTAACTTATAATATACGAAGTAAAATGAAAAAATCAATCTCATTCAGACTGTTCTTCACTGTATTGTGGAGGGGAATATGTCAAGTGTTCCGTTTTTTAGGAAAGTTTTTCGGTTATAAGGACGGCAGTTCCTATTCCAAGGTGTTGTGGCGGGTTTCCGCCACTTGCCTGACAGTCCTGCTGGCTCTTTTTACCGGATGCCTTCTGTATGCGTTCACAACCGAGGTGGTAATTCCCAAATGGATTTCACCCTCATTGAATCCGGAATGGGAAAGCCAACGCATCAGCAACCACGTTGTGTTCCAGAAGGATTACTGGGGCCGCAAGACGCGGGTCTATAATGAAGCCACCGGAAAGGTAGTCCTCAAAGATGCGGATTGGATTGTGACTTCCGAAGACCATGACAGCCTGGCCGTGTTCGCCAAGGACGGCAAGCGCGGCTATATCAACCGTTTCACCGGAGAAGTCGCAATCCCGGCAATCTATACCAGGGCATGGGTGTTCTCGGAGGGACTTGCCGCCGTTGAGAAGGACGGCGAACTGCTGTTCATCGACCATTCGGGGGATATTGTGATAGACAAAGGCTTCGAGGTGCATTGCAGTATGCCTGCCTACGCATTCCATGACGGTTATTGCCTGGTGAAGAATCCCGTCAATGGAAACATCGGGCTGATAGATAGAAAAGGCGAATGGAAATTGCAACCCGAATACCTTGACATACGCAACCTTAACAGCGTATGGGTGGTGGAAACGGTTGACGGACAGGAAGCCGTGTTTGACAAAAGCCTGAATGTCATACTACCATTTTCCGATGCTGAATATTATGCCACGGGTGAAGCCATTGTCGCCACCCTGTCCGACCATACCGTGTGCAAATACGATTTCCGGGGCAAGCTCATCGAGTCTTTCTGCATCAGTGACGTGGAACAGATGACCTATGAAACGGGGCAACTCCATTATGCGGAAACCTATGAGGATGACAGCGATGGCGAATATGGTGGAACGGAAGAGCCTGTGAACATCCTTGCCACGGCCAAATGCTTCCGTTACCAGGCAGAATACGGATGGTATGGTCTCTTGGCACCGGACGGCAAAGTGGTAACGCCTCCCTCTTATGAGTATATCAGGGCGATAGGATCGGACTTGTACTTGTGTGGTGACGGGCACGGCAATAACATCCTGCTTGACGGTAAGGGAAACAGAGTCCAATAAAAGATGCCGCATGAACCATTCATGGAAGCATTCTGTAGAAATAGTGCCGTTATGAAATAAATTCGTTTAATTCGCAAACAAGTAAGGTATAGATCGAAAGGATATGGATATATTCAGGCATTTTAAAAGACCTAAAGCCGCTTTGCCCTCGGACTGGCAGGAGCGCATTACCCCGGACTTCGTCTCAACCCTTCAGGACAACGAGATCTTCGTGTTCGGATGCCGTAATTCCGGCAGACATTGGGACGGCGCATCGGCATTCGCGCTGAAGCATTTCGGGGCTGTATTCGGACAACGGGAAGGGGCGCAAGGGCAATCTTACGCCATCCCCACAATCGGCGGTACCATCGGGTTGAAAGCAATAAGGGAATCTGTCATGAGGTTCACGGAATATGCCGCCGCCCATCCGGAGCTGCGCTTCCTTGTAACGGCGATTGGTTGTGGAGGGGGCGGATGGCATCCGTCACAGATTGCCCCGATGTTCCGCAAGGCGGCATTGCTGCCGAATGTATGGCTTCCACAGGATTTCTGGAATTTCCTTTATGCGTAATTGACTGGAAAAGCCACGCGACTTTAACCCTTTTGGCCAAGCAGGATTGTCCCCTTTGGCTACAATATGATTGACCCTTTTGGCCAAAATAGTATTGACCACTTAGCCCACCTGTTGTTATAGATTTTTTGTGTAGATTTGAGTACCCGAGTCCTGGTGTAACGGGGGCGATAATAAAATCTATACAAATGGATAAACGAATCAAAAACATTTTAAGATGTTATGCGGCCGGCATGGGAATCAAGGAAACGGCGTCCACGTTTCATACTTCCCGTAATACTGTCCGCAAGTATGTCCGCCTGTTCCTTTCAAGCGGCAAGAGTATTGAAGAACTTCTTTCCCTGTCCGATGGGCAGTTGAATGAGTTGTTCGGCTGTACGGCATCCCGGCATCGGGAGCCTTCTTCCAGGAGGATTGAACTGGAGGCCTTGCTTCCCGGCTATGTATCCCGCCTGTCACGCAAAGGCATGAGTGTCCGAAAACTGTTCAAGGAATACCATGCCGAATATCCTGACGGCTATCAGTTGTCTTCCTTCAAACGGGCTGTCCGTCAGTACAAGTTTCACATCAAGGTCGTCGGTCATGTCGAGCACTATGCCGCCGACCAGATGTATATTGACTTTGCCGGTGACAGGCTTGAAGTCGTTGATGAAATGACGGGCGAGACGAAGAAAGCCGAGGTGTTTGTCGCCATCCTTCCGTTCAGCCATTATACCTACTGCGAAGCCGTGTGGTCTCAACGCAAGGAAGACTTGATAAAGGCGTGTGAGAATGCCATGCAATATTTTGAAGCGCGTTCCTGCGGCTATCGTCCCCGACAATCTGAAGGCTGCCGTCACACGAAGCGACCGCAACGAGCCTGTCATCAATGATGATTTCGCCGCTTTTGCCGAATATTACGGCTGTGCGGTCTATCCCGCCCGTGTGCGTCATCCCAAAGACAAGGCTTTGGTAGAGAATGCCGTAAAGCTCCTCTACCGTTCCATTTACCTTGACATAGAGGGAATGACATTCTCCGGCCTGGAGGAACTCAATACCGCCGTCCGTGTCTCCCTGCTTGATTTCAATGAAAAGGTGATGGCCGGACGGGAGGTGTCACGCAAGGAAATGTTCCTTCAGGGAGAGAAGGATTATCTTCGGCCGCTTCCCGTGAAACGTTACGTAATGAAAGAGAGGAAGCTGATGACTGTCGGGAAGAACTCTTACGTCTCGTTGTTCAAGCACCATTACAGCGTTCCGAAGGAGTATGTAGGCAGGCGCATGACGATTCTCTATGATGCCGGCACGGTGGAAATCTACTGTGGCATGAACCTTGTCGCCACCCATGACCGCTGTGACATTCCTTACACTTATTCCTGGAAAAAGGAGCACAACCTGCCCGGTCATTATGGCCCCTATGACAAGGACTTGGAGGAAGTCTTCCGACGTGCCTCGGAAATAGACAATATCGTATTGAACTATCTACGGGAAGTGGAGCGTGCCATGCAATATCCGCCAAAAGCGTTCAGGTCCTGTCGGGGTATCTTGACGTTGGAGAAAAAATACGGTCGCGACCGTCTGGTTGCGGCTTGCGCATGTGCGGACCAGAAGTTGCAATACGGGTATCAGGCCTTGCGCGAGGTGCTTGAACTGGGAGAAGACGCGGATTTCCTTCCCGATGAGGACGGGAAAGTACAGCCCGACATGACTTCCCCGGCTCCATTGACCCACAAAAACATACGTGGACGTGAATATTACAGAAAGGACAAACAATAAAACTCATATTTATGGAAGTAAACAATAAAACAGCTCCCGTTACGGGACAACAGGACCAGAATACCATATCACTGGATTTAATGAACCGTATGAAATTGCATGGCATGGCAGAGGCTTTCAGGGAAAGTCTTGCCGGCACCACTCCGCAATCCATGACTGCGGACACGTTCCTTTCCATGCTCCTTGCACGCGAATGGGACTATCGTGCGCAGGCTGCCATTGCACGGCTTACCAAGAATGCGGCATTCCGTTACAGGGCCTATATTGAACAGGTCGACTATGCCACGAACCGGGGGCTGGATCGCAACCAGATGGAACGTCTCGCCACCCTTGATTTTGTGCATAAGGCACAGAACCTTTTCATTACCGGTTCTTCAGGAACATTTGACAATTGCGGCTTGCTATCCACCGTTGCGACAGTTTTGTAATGAGGCTCTTTCAGGCATCTGTCCTTGTCAAGGCATTCGTCTTTATAAGGGCAATTTTTGCGCTTGCATTTTACCGTCAGCGATTTGAAACTTTCCAAATCCTTGAAATGCCGTATGGCTTCCACCATTGGATAGCTGATGTAAAGCATTCCTTCTTCAGTTTCGTCGTTGAAGAACGAAAGCATTTCTTTTATTTTATCATCGTCCGCTAACGTAGAATGGGCATCATAGTCAAAAAACAAATATATATAAGCAAAACTGTCTCGGGTGTAATCTTTTAGAATCTTAGCGTTTTCTACAGTTCGTTCCTTTAATAAGGAAACCATATCTATTGAGAATTCATTTTCTTCTTTTATGGCACGATATAATTGGTATATCTCGGCATCGAACACACATTTTATGGCATTCGTCTTACCCAAGAAATTATGCTCCAATTTCTCCACGAGCTTGCCTTCTGTCTTTGCTCCTTCAAAGATAAAAAGCGTTTTTTCTTTACTCATCACAAAAAGCTCCTGCACGATAAATTTTTTCGATGTTATGACCAAAACGCAATTCTTTGTCCGTACAATCAGCCAAACATTTGATCTTGTTATTGTTTAATATAAAATTACAATCTGGACGCAACAAATCATTCGTCATTAAATATGTATTATGCGACGATGTGAAAATTTGACAATTCAATGCAAACAATCGTTTGCATACCTCAAAAAGCT
>VOFD01000739.1_pt1 | contig 36000 bp, 37 predicted proteins | sample 5384101 | NCBI WGS metagenome assembly VOFD01 (sample SAMN12384723, study PRJNA508395) | human gut metagenome | isolation source: healthy gut C | host: Homo sapiens
TATCTATCCGCTTGCCGTTCAGCTCTACTTTACTGATATAAATATTCTTCTTCGGGTTGTTGGCAAGAATAGTCAGCGTCTTTCCGTTTGCCAAATTGACAACCGCTTTCTCGAACAGAGGACTGGTCAGCGCAAATTCATTACTTCCGGGACATACAGAATAGATACCCAGACTAGATAGTATGTACCAGGCAGACATCTGCCCGCAGTCTTCATTACCTATGATTCCCCGGGCACAGGCTTATACATTTCATGAAGCAACCGGCGTGTCATCTCTTTGTGTCTTCCAAGGCTGTCCTACATAATCATACAAATAAGCGATGTGATGACTCGGCTCATTCCCATGAACATATTGTCCTATTAGGCCAGTAATGTCCACAAGGTCGCCTTTCACACCCGATTCTACAGTGAAAATAGAATCAAGCGCAGTGATAAACTCTTCCTCTCCTCCGAACAGTTGTGCCATTCCGTTCACATCGTGAGGGGCGAAAAAACGATATTGCCAGGCAGTAGCTTCGGTATAGGCACGTCCCACTTCAACAGGATTGAATGGCGTTTCCCAATTACCATCCATCCGTTTGGGGCGGAAAAACTTTTGTAGAACCATCAAATACGTTGATATAGTTCTGCGAACGCTCCATGTACTTTTGACAAATATCTTCTTTTTCCCATCTCCTGTGCCATACGTGCAATACACCAGTCATCATAAGCAAATTCCAACAGACAAGATATGGATTCTTTTTTAATGTTCGAAGGAATAAAGCCATATTTTATATAGTAATCCGCACCTTTCTTATTCTTCTCAGAAGAAACAATCATTGCTTCCAATGCTTTTTCCGCATCAAAGCCTCTGATTCCCTTCAAGTAGGCATCAGCAATAACAGAAACCGAATGGTATCCGATCATAGTTCCCGTTTCTCCGGCAGAAAGCGGCCAGATGGGAAGTTCACCTGAAGCATCGTAAATATCAAGATAAGAATCGATCATATTAGTGACCAATGTAGTATCAATCAGCGTCATCAAGGGATTCCACGCACGGAAAGTATCCCAAAGGGAAAAAGTGGAATATTGCACTTTACCTTTAGACAACTGACCTATCTCCATATTGTGCCGGCGAAATTCACCGTTGACATCACTCACGACATCGGGCACAACCATAGCGTGATACATAGCGGTATAGAAGTTCTTCAAATCGTCTATATTGCCTCCCTCCACAGTAATGGATGAAAGTGCCTGTTCCCAAGCACTACGGGCGGCAGCACGCACTGCGTCAAAATCGAAATCTTTTACTTCAGCGTCAAGGTTCTCACGCGCGTTGTCCACACTGACTATGGATAGTCCTACTTTGGCTATAACAGGCTCACTGTCTTTATCGTCAAACGCAAGAACGGCTTTGCAAATCCGTGCCGGTCAATTTAGCTTCAGCAGAAAACATCTTTTCTATCCTGTACAAAACCAACAGTTTGAAAAGGTTTCGAGAACCGGGTAACAAAATAAACATATTGGTTATCTGTCCAACCTCTGGTTCTTCTCATTCCTGCAATTTCATTGGAAGCCGTCTGTTCTAACTCGGCTTCATAAATATATTCATTATCAAGCAAATGAGCCAAATCTATGATAATACTTACGGGCTTGGCAGAAGGAAATGTGTACCGGTGCACACCGACATGAGCGGTTGCAGTCAACTCTGCTTTTATCCCTTCATCTCTCAGCAATACCGAGTAATATCCGGCTGATGCCTTCTCATCTTTGTGGGAAAAAGCTGTCGGTCGGCAAATACTTCCTTCTGCTGTTAAGTCCGGTCTTTGAGTGGTGGGACGAAACAGTATGTCGCCCAGATCAATACATCCCGTTCCGCTAAGATGAGTATGCGAAAAGCCTTTTAAAGTAGTATCACTGTAATGATATCCCGCACAAGCATCCCAGTTTCCGGCACGGGTGTCGGGACTCAATTGTACCCCACCGAAAGGAACGGTTGCACCCGGATAAGTATGACCATGAAACCCCGTCCCTATAAAGGGATCGACATAGTCAACAGGGATTGTTTACCGGACGAACAAGAACTGAAAACAAAAAATGCAATGACTGCACATGTAAGAATTTTAAATTTCATCAAATTACATGTTTGAAAGTTTTATCTGCAAGGATTGCTACCTTTTGGGATGTCAATCCTTGCAGATCAGACTAATGTTCTATTTCATGATGGATATCTTTCAAAAAGAAAGATTAATTATAGCCGTCATTCTGTTTCAACTTACCATTAGACTTAGTTATCTGGTCATACGGATATGGGAATACCATCATATAATCTTTATAAGTACTCTTTACCTTATAGTCACCATAAGGTTCTATAGTAAAGCTGGATTCAGGATTAGAACGGTCTGCATACTTACGGATACGTGGACTGGCGTTCAGTTCCTTCTCTGCCAGTTGTTTAATTTCAGCATTTGAAGAACGATGCCAACGCTTGAGGTCGAACAAATGGTCGGTATATTCAAAAAGCTAATTCACAACGGCGTTCGTGATACAAATCCGCCATAGTAGGGTTTTCAGTCAATTCTGTCAGGTTAGACCGTTTGCGAATACGGTTCAAGTCCTCTTTGGCTTTACCCGGTTGGTCTGTCATCAGATAAGCCTCCGCGCGGAACAGCAACATTTCAGCAAAACGAATCAACGGGAAGTTTATACGGGCAGTCGGCCAGTTTCCATTCGTGTTTACATACCCCTCTTTATCGGCATCCTTATGCTTAAAGGGATCCATATACTTATTGATTTGGAAACCTACATCCAGGTTCGTATCAGAATAGAACTTACGTTTTTCGCCAAAGAACTGGAATTCCTGATTATATTCCAAAATGGAACGTACCAGACGTTCATTACCTACACCGTCTTTCACCATCTCTTCATAAATATCATAAGATGGCTTAATCTGTCCCCAGCCGTTATACACACCCCAGCCTTTGTCTTCCAGAATCACACCTACAAATTCAACACCACCACCGGAAGAACCGCCGTTGGAAGGAATAGACCAAATATATTCCTTATTCCAAAAATCCGTAAACTCCGAAGAGAACACTTCGGCAAAAGTATCAGCCAAACCACGTCCATAATCAGTTTCCAGAGAATTAACCATAGTAATCACATTATTCCACTGGGTTGCATCCCAAGTAGCCCAATAAGCATATACTTTAGCCTTGTAAGCCACAGCGGCAGCTTTATGCGGACGCCCTTTATCGTCATCTGTATATTCCTCAAATTTAGGCAAATAAGAAATGGCATTATCCATATCCTCTATAATAAACTTATAATCATCGATTACAGAGGCCTGCTGTGGAGGAATAGAATTATCATAGTCCCCCTCAAAATCTTCGTAGCGTACGAAAGGAACTCCCTGTTCTTTCGTTCCGTAACGGTAAGCAATCCAGAAATGGGCCATGCCACGCATAAAAAAGGCTTCGCCCAAGCTACGATGTTCTATTGCGCTCAATCCACTTTTTTTTTCTTTGGCAAGCAACTGCTTGATAATCCAGTTGGAACGAGCCATATTCTGATAGAATAAATCAAATCCTCCCTTAATAGGATCTTCATTACCGGTATAGTCAAATGTTGCCAATGAATTGTAACCGCGTGTCTTAGCCCAAACAATATCGCAGGCTGCCCCTTGTTCCCAAAACAATTCACGTCCGAAGCCCTTTTCCTGATGGATAGGCGCATAAAGTCCGTCGATGGCATCAATTGCTTGTTCATCATTCAAAAAATAGGATGTAGTAGCAGGATTTCCTTCCGGTTGCACATCCAGAAAGTCGGCGCAAGAGCATAATGACAAGGCCGATAAAGCCAATAATAGTATATATTTTTTCATAATCTCTGTTTTTATTAATAAGTTAGTTTAACACCAAAAGAAAATACTCTGGATACAGGATACTTCATAGCATCCCATCCTCCGCACTCCGGATCCATACCGGAATAATCGGTTATTGTAAAGAGATTTCACCACTGAAGTAGACAGACATACGACTGCTGCGCTCTTTCAGATGCGACCACTTTTGCAATACGTCTGATAAGTCATAGGAAACAGTCAGGTTTTTCAGGCGCAAATAAGAAGCATCTTCCAAATACCAATCAGATGCCGTACTGAAGTTTGAATTCGGATCATTCTTTGACAGTCTGGGGATATTTGAAGAGGTATTTGTCGGACTCGGGCGTTCAGAATTTCCTTTGTACGGTTAAAGTTACCATCTACATCGCTCAACGTCATATATTTCGCAGCATAGAATGCCTGAGCACCACCTACACCCTGAAACATAGCGCTGACAGACAGTTTTTTATAAGTAGCTCCTAATGTGAAAGCATATGTTGTCTTCGGAGTAGCACTACCGCAATATTGGCGGTCCTTATCGTCAATCTTACCGTCATTGTTGTAGTCTACGAACTTTAAGTCACCGGCTTTGGCATTTGCGGATGCCTTTCCACTCTTTGTTACCATTAGAGTCGGTAACATAAGTACCATGCTCCTTATTCCAGGCAGCAACTTCGGCATCACTCTGGAAAATACCGGCAGTCTTAATCAAATAGTACGAATTCAAAGGTTCTCCCTCTGCAGTCTGACGAGTAAAAGGAATATTGCGGAATTTAGAATCACTATCAGTCCATACGCCGGAGGAGTACCATCGGCATTCTTCACACCTATGTCGGAAACCCAGTTCTTCAAATACGAAAAGTTACCTGATACAAAATAAGAGAAATTCTTGTTGATACGATCGCTCCAGTTTGCTGATATTTCAAAACCACGATTGCGAACTTCACCTTGATTAATCAACATCGGATCCAATCCGATAGTACTCGGCCAATCCATGGTCTGTTCCTGAATCAGGTTAAAAGTACGCTTATCAAAGTAGTCGAACGACAAAGACAAACGGCTATTGAACATTTCGACATCCAAACCTAAATCGTACTGTTCAGAAGTCTCCCATGTCAGATTCTTGTTCATGGCAGTAGAGTTATACACGAAATTATTCCAGGTTGTATTATTCATCACACCATATTGAGCTTGTTCCTGCCAATACGTTGTTCCCAACAAAAGCGATTTGTAATTATAGTTAATAGAGCCCAAGTTTCCAACACGTCCCCAAGAAGCACGCAATTTCAGCAAACTGATGAAATCATTTTTCTTAAAGAACTTCTCGTTAGAAATCTTCCATGCCAATGTAACTGCCGGAAAGTCACCAAAATTATTTTCTTTAGGTAAACGGCCTGCATAATCGCGCCGCCAAGAGGCCGTAGCAAAATAGCGATCATCGTAAGAATAAGCCAAACGGGCCACCAATGAGACATTGGCATCAGGACCTGTCATATAATCGGTAGCCGAAGTAGAACCTGCATATGCCAGATATTGCAAATATGGGCTTTCATCGGTAAAGTTCTTACCGTTAACATCAAGACCGCGCGTTACAAAATGATCAGCTGTAGTAGAGAACAATGCGCCTACTGTATGTCTTCCGAAAGTATTATCATAAGTCAGCGTATTCTCAGTTTTCCATGCATCTCTACGATAATTCGTTATATCCATGTTATTTGAGTTATTGGGCTTACCCGGTTCATCCTGAATAGGACGGAAATTTTTATAATTATTACTCTTCAGATTGTAAGTGAAACGGCTGGTAAACTTTAACCCTGTAGTACATTGGCTATTTGCAAACTTGTAGTACTCCAAACATCACTGGTTCTGTTAAAACGGTTTTCCGCTTTCAACAGACGTACCGGGTTAACAGCATCACCATGGGCACCTGCAAAATTGCTTCCATACTTAGCTATGTATTCAGGATCTTCAGTAGTGGTTCCTCCCAAGTACCATCCAACGGATTATAGACAGTAGCACTGGCTGGCATATAAATTGCAGATAAAACAGGACCTGTATATGCATCGTCTGTATCCTTTGTGCGGCTCTCCGTATTTTGCCAAACAAAATCTTCGCTGATAGACACCCATTTATTCAAGTCGAACTTACCATTGTAACGTATCGAATAATTCTTATTATAAGTATTGATCAATACTCCTTCGTCATTATCAAATGAGAAAGACAAACGACTCGAAAAATTCTCTGTACCTACATTTAACGCTATATTATGACGCTGATAGAAAGCTGTACGGAAAATCTCGTCCATCCAATTGGTACGAGTGGTGCCAATCCACGGATTTTTTGCCACATCCCAACCATCGGGAAGTGACATATCCGCATTGGCATAAGAGCGTTTACGCATCTCTAATTCACCCTCAGCATTCAGTGGCTCCGGCAAATTTGTAGCCTGACGAATCCCATAAGTACCTTCGTAACTAAGAGTGGGCGTACCTGCCTTAGCCTTTTTGGTAGTGACCAAAATTACACCGCCTGCACCTGACTGCGCACCATAGATAGCAGCAGAGGCAGCATCTTTCAATACTACGATAGATTCGATATCACTCATTGAAGCAATAGGAGCGCCGGGAACTCCGTCAACTACCCAGAGTACGTTATCCCCACCTTGTTCAACACCAGCAATTTTACGTTTGTAAGAACCTTGTCCACGGATAGTAATCGTAGGAGTAGCAGTAGGGTCACCACCGTTGGCTTGTACCGTGACACCAGCCAGCTGACCTTGCAGCATACTTTCTGTAGAGCTGACCGGACGAGTGGTTAATTCCTCGGTATTGCTCAATACACCTACAGCCGCCGACAAATCCTGCTTACGTGAATTCGCACCGTAACCTAACACAACTACTTCATCCAGAAGTTCCGAATCCTCTTTTAGAATAATCATTAAGGGTTTACCGGTAACCTGCACTTCCTGGTTTGCATAGCCAACATAACTTATAACCAATACGGCATTTTTATCAGTTGACAACTCGAACTTTCCATCCACATCTGTAATGACTCCGTTAGAAGTTCCCTTGATCAAAACATTGGCTCCGATTGCAGGCTCACCCGTTTGATCTTTCACTGTTCCTTTCACTGTGATTTGCTGTGCATAAGCACTTGCAGACAAGAACAGCACTAACAAAATAGTCAGAATCTTTCGATAGATCCTAAAATTTGCTTGTCTCATACATTTAAAATTTAAAGTTTATAATATTGATAATTATAAATCTGCCCCAAAGGTCACAAGACAGAATTATATTCGATTTACAAAAAAGATTATACTTTGATTACTTTATCAGAACAGAAGCTCCCAACAAACTAGCATCTTTCTGATGGGAAACCTTCACCTCTACTCTATCCAATATAACTTTGTAAGGAAAAATCCGCATCTCATTTTCCATAGCTCCTCTAAATAAAGGAAATGCTGGTGCAATACCTCCTCCCAAAATAACAGCCTGCGGAGCATACACCAAAAAGAACCGCTTTCATAAGGTTACCCAAATGAATTCAAATTCTTTCCATATTTCCAATGCAGCCCAGTCTCCACTATTTGCCTTTTCAGCAGCCTCAGCACCAGTAGTATTGTACCGTTTAAAAAACTACTACAATATTGCTCAAAGTCGGAATCTAAATATGGCAATGTTCCTATTTCGCCTGCTCCCATAAATTCGCCGCCATAGAGACGATGATCAATGATGACCCCTGCCCCGATACCAGTTCCTATCGTCACCCCCACCATGTTGGCATAAGGTTGCCCTTCACCGAACATTTTCACCCCCAAAGTGAAACAATTAGAATCGTTGTTGATAGCAACAGGTACTCTAAACTCACTTTCCAAAGCCTCTTTCAAATGAATTTCCTTCCAGGAGGAGATGTTTGCCACATTATAAACAACCCCTTTTTCCGAATCTACAATAGAAGGGACACCTATGCCAATGCCTTCTACATGTTCGTTCATCATTCTTTCAATAAGCTGAGATAGTAAATTGAGAATCGTAGAAGCATCTTGCTGCGATGGACAAGCAACCGATATCTTATTAAGACACCTGCCATTCTCCACTTGTGCTATCCGAACATGGGTTCCACCTAAATCTATTGACAGTTTCATAGCATTACACTTTTTTATTTTTAATTATAGACAAATGTAGGAATTGGACACCCTTTATAAAGTACCAAATGCGTATAATATTCTTCACTTTGCGCATTTCTGCTAAAAGAACTTCATAATAAAGAGATTTTGTTTGCCTCGGTAGAGTAGCCTCACTTGATATTGCTTTCAATTAAATATTCCACCAGTTCTTTACCGCCTTTATCATTAATAAAATCAATAAAAACAATGCCACAGTTCCGTTTGTGTTCCTGCTCCAGATAGTCTGCTACAGGTTGATTAATTTGGTCTGCAAAGATCTTAGGTGTTCCCAAAGGTAATCCGGTTGCACTGACAAAGCTAATACCCCACTTACGTGAAGAAGCGGGCTGGTCAGACACTACATCAATATTACGAATAATTGTTGTTATTTTCTTTCCAGCATCTTTGCCTGACTCATATTGGTACTCATCTTGAAGCAACACACGACCTTCTTTCCCATCTTTATTGCAAAGAATAAGCAGACAGGTTTTATTATCTTCCCAACCTACACAAGCAGCACCCGGATAATTAATCATTGCAGAATCCCTATGTAAAAAAGAATCTTTCCGCGACAGTCTTTCAATGTCAGTTCAGGGTGAAAATCTGTTACGAAATAATCTTGATATACAGGATTACTCAAAGAAGCAGACACTAAAGATGCATAATCCTGCAACTCTCCGCCCTCCTTTTTCAGTGAGACAATCAATGTTTCAGAAGGATACGCCTGCAAAAAAGAAATGAAGGCGGGCAAAACATCATCTTCCCAATATAGATCCTGAAAAGCATAACTATGGAAGATACCTAATTTATTATTTTTCTTTTCCAAACGAATATCGAAAGCGCGAATTCCCAACTGCAACTGGACAGGAATGGTTTCAGACTGTGTTTTCAACATATCTCCACCTTTGGTAGTGCCACTGTCATGCGTACCGGGAATGGATATTTTGCACATTAACAGTGTATCATGAAGACACTTCATCCACGTTGTTTTTTCCACACTACCATTCAACCACATACTCGTTTCGGTACATTGAGGAGCAACCTCAGTGCATAAGCCCGGAAAAACTAATACAAATATGATCAAAGCTAATATATAACACATTCGTGAAAATTTTCGTCCCATAATATATTGCTTAATAGGTTATAATAAGCGCAAAGTTAAAAGGTTCATTTTTCTTATCTATTCTCAATTGCGTATTTAGTTCTTCATTTTGCGTAAACATTTTCCCCAATTACAATCAATAAAAAATGAACTAGCTGATATCGGTTCGGAAATAAACTAAACACAATCTTCCTATCAGCTTCAGAGACCTCTTTTCTGAATTTTTCGTTTCCATTTCTCATATTCTCATAGTATCCATATAAAGCGAATATAATCAAATAGATAGATTATGAGAAATGATTTCCTAAATAGGCATTTCTCATAGTTTTTCAGCAAAACAACCCCGATTTCACCTCATTTCTCATACTCGTTGGCGGTATTTCTCATAGTATATCTGGCGTGTTTCCCATCAACAGAACTGATTGCTTCTTTCTGTGTGTACTGCTTTTATTCCTACGGCAATAGCATTTTGCAAACAAATCATCGTTTGTTTATATGAAATATACTAGTTAACAATTTATTATTCAATGGATAATACCGTTTTCTCTAAGGGAGAAGTCAATCTTTGCACTCCAGTGAACGGTTCTTTGCACTCTAGTGGAAAAACCGTTCACTGGAGTGCAAAGGTCTGTTCACTAGAGTGCAAAGAACTAAATATTGGTAAGATAATACGGCTTACTATAATGTATGCATCTTGATGCCTTCAAAAGGGTACTTCACCTAATACTACACTAAGATAGACGGAGTATAGATATGATAGATACCCATCTTTTATAGTAAAATATGATAGATGTTCTTCATTATATGAAATTCCGACATGGAACCCAAACGCCCTACAGTTTTCGTAAGTGCCAAATTCCTGAGGGGCACTATCAATAAAAAAACAAGTTATTTCTGAAAATACCCCCTCAAAAAAAATAGGGGTACTTTCAGAAAAAACATATAATTTTGCGCCATCAACCGATAAAAAATAGACCATTTATGTCAAAAATGCGTTTTTTGCTTTACAAGAGCTTTCCAACCGGAAACCTCTGGAAGTTATTGCCCCTTCCAACAAACTCTCTGATTATTATGGTAGCCACGTGTTCGACCGCAAGAAGATGCAAGAGTATCTTTCCTAAAGAAGCTTACAAAGCTGTAACCGATGCTATCGAAAAAGGTACGCCTATCAGCCGTGAAATAGCAGATTTAATTGCTAACGGTATGAAAAGTTGGGCTAAGTCCCTCAACGTCACTCACTACACACACTGGTTCCAACCTCTGACAGACGGAACAGCCGAGAAGCACGACGGCTTTATCGAATTTGGCGAAGATGGCGGAGTGATCGAACGCTTCTCCGGAAAACTACTGATCCAACAAGAACCGGATGCCTCTTCTTTCCCTAACGGCGGTATCCGCAACACTTTCGAAGCGCGAGGATATACGGCTGGGATGTTTCTTCACCAGCATTCGTAGTAGATACCACTCTTTGTATCCCCACTATCTTCATTTCTTATACAGGTGAAGCGCTGGATTACAAAACTCCATTATTGAAAGCACTTGCCGCCGTAGACAAAGCAGCAACGGAAGTCTGCCAGCTATTCGACAAGAACATCACACGCGTATATACCAATTTAGGATGGGAACAGGAATATTTCCTTGTAGACTCTTCCTTATATAATGCACGCCCCGACCTCTGCCTGACAGGACGGACACTGATGGGACATTCTTCTGCCAAAGACCAACAGTTGGAAGACCATTATTTCGGTTCTATCCCTCCACGTGTCACTGCATTTATGAAAGAACTCGAAATCGAGTGTCACAAACTGGGTATTCCCGCCAAAACCCGTCATAACGAAGTAGCCCCCAACCAATTTGAGTTGGCCCTATCTTCGAAAACTGCAATCTTGCCAACGACCACAACCAGCTCGTCATGGATTTGATGAAGCGTATCGCCAGAAAACATCATTTTAATGTACTCCTGCACGAAAAGCCATATAGCGGAGTAAACGGTTCGGGCAAACACAACAACTGGTCGCTCTGCACAGACACCGGCATCAATCTGTTCGCTCCCGGAAAGAACCCGAAAGGAAATATGCTATTCCTCACTTTCCCTGGTAAACGCCTTAATGATGGTTTATAAAAACCAAGATTTATTGCGAGCCTCCATCATGAGCGCCAGCAACAGCTACCGTTTGGGAGCCAATGAAGCCCCCCGCCATTCTCTCTTGCTTCCCGGGTTCACAACTCTCGTCTACTCTCGACGAAATTGTCCGTCAGGTAGGAAATGAGAAAATGACACCGGAAGAAAAACCACGCTGAAGTTAGGCATCGGACGTATCCCCGAAATTTTACTGGATACCACCGACCGCAACCGTACTTCTCCTTTCGCATTCACCGGAAACCGATTCGAATTCCGTGCCGCAGGTTCTTCTTCCAACTGTGCCGCCTCCATGATTGTAATCAATGCGGCCATGGCAAACCAACTGAACGAATTCCGCGCATCGGTAGAAAAACTGATGGAAGAAGGAGTAGGCAAAGATGAAGCCATCTTCCGCCTGCTGAAAGAAACAATTATCGCCTCCGAACCGATTCGTTTCGAAGGGGACGGCTATTCCGAAGAATGGAAACAAGAAGCCGCACGCCGCGGACTGACGAATATCTGCCATGTTCCGGAAGCCCTGATGCATTATGTAGATAATCAATCGAAAGCGGTACTCATCGGTGAACGTATTTTCAACGAAACCGAATTGAACAGCCGCTTGGAAGTGGGATTGGAGAAATACACCATGAAGGTGCAGATCGAAGGCCGTGTATTAGGCGACCTCGCCATCAACCATATCGTACCTACTGCCGTTGCCTATCAGAACCGTTTGCTCGAAAATCTTCGGGACTGAAAGAAATATTCCCGGCTGAAGAATACGAAGTATTGAGTGCCGACCGTAAAGAATTAATTCGTGAGATTTCACACCGGGTCACTTCTATCAAAGTACTCGTGCGCGATATGACCGAAGCAAGAAAAGTAGCCAACCACATGGAAAACTACAAAGAAAGGGCATTTGAATACGAAGAAAATGTACGCCCGTATCTCGACAAAATACGTGATCACATCGACCACCTGGAGATGGAAGTAGACGACGAAATATGGCCGTTGCCTAAATACAGGGAACTACTATTTACTAAATAAAACGTCCACAAGATTGCACGAAAGCTCCCACTTTTGTGCAATCTTTTTTATAGATTCGTTCATTTTCTCATTTTTTCTTTTTACTTTTGTGCTGTATAACACAGTTTTGTAGCACCAATGGTAAAAATGAATATGTCAGACATCGATATTTCGGAACCGTTATCCGATATGTTAGCTCCTCTAAACAATGAGCAAAAGGAGTTTCTGATGAACAATTATACGATACAAACCTACAAAAAAGAATGAAACCATCTACTGTGAAGGAGAGACACCGTCTCATCTGATGTGTCTCATCAGTGGTAAAGTGAAAATCTTCAAAGATGGTGTAGGGGGAGAAGTCAGATTATCCGCATGATTAAACCACGCGAATACTTTGCATATCGTGCTTATTTTGCCAAACAAGATTTTGTAACCGCAGCAGCAGCTTTCGAACCCTCTGTTATTTGCCTGATTCCTATGAGTGCCATCACTACTCTGATTGCCCAAAATAATGATTTGGCCATGTTCTTCATCCGCCAACTCTACATTGACTTGGGTATCTCCGACGAACGTACCGTTAATCTGACACAAAAGCATATTCGCGGACGCTTGGCCGAATCACTCATTTTCTTGAAAGAAAGCTATGGTCTTGAAGAAGACGGTTCCACTTTGAGCATTTATCTTTCACGTGAAGATCTGGCAAATCTTTCCAATATGACTACTTCGAACGCTATCCGTACCTTGTCGCAATTCGCTACGGAAAGACTAATTACTATCGACGGAAGAAAGATTAAAATTATCGAAGAAGAAAAGCTGAAGAAAATAAGTAAGATTGGGTAAGAGAGTTTCTGCACCAATCGCTCCACCTAAATAGTGAACATACATATAGAAAATATAATTGCAGACATAAAACGTGGTAACAAACAGGCTTTCAAAAAGCTATTTGATGACTACTATCCTATTCTTTGTGTTTTTTCATCTCACTATATCGAGGACAAAGAGGTCTGCAAAGACATCGTACAAGATGCATTGTTAGTTTATTGGGAGCGAAAAGAAGATTTTGATGACATTCTGAAAGTAAAGAGCTTCCTTTATACCGTCACCCGAAATAAATGCCTGAATCATCTCAAACATGAACAATTGGATATTCCAGATTTTCCGGAACAAGAAAAGTTTGACAGCGGTTTTGAAGCTGCAATTATCGAGCAGGAAACTTTCCGCATAGTGCGCAAAGCGGTAGAAGAATTGCCTACCCAGATGCGAAATATCATTTTATACTCCATGAAAGGGTTAAAAACCATGAGATTGCTGACAAATTGCAAATTTCAGAGGGTACTGTCCATACGTTAAAGAAATTCGCCTATCGCAAACTTCGCGAAAGCCTCAAAGGCATAAACTACGCCTTATTACTATTTTTATGCAAATAAAGTAACTTTTTGATTACCCCGTTTTTTCGATTGGATTGTTTTATATACTAACAAATCGAAAAAACGATGAATTCATTCAAAGAAAAATTTAAAATTGCAAAATTCCTTGCTTCCCTATTCACTCATTCGGCTATCCCGGAGGAAGAAAAAAAAGCCTACCGTGAATGGATTAATGAAAATCCGGAGCATCAAAAGCTAGCCAAACGAATATTGAATGAGGAAACGTATGAAGAAAACAGCCGGTTAATAAAAAGTTTCTCTTCACAAAAAGCGTGGGACAGAATCTACCCGCGATTGGGAGGAGAAAAAGCATCCGGTTTTCTTTCATGGAGAAAGAGCCTGAAATATGCAGCTCTTATTTTGCTTCTGATAATACCGGCTTCCTACCTTATATATAATTGGGTAGCCGGAGAACCAATCGGCGAAATCACTCCAGGAACCCATGGCGGAGAACTGACTTTAAGTAATGGCAACACCTTCAATCTTTTCGATAATGCCCTCCCGGAAGGTGCAGCTGAAATATTCATCATTGATTCTAAAGGGATCAATTATCAAACTCCTGCCAACAAGCCCAAAGTGAAAGAGATCAAGAATACGCTCCGTACACTGCATGGTATGGAATGTCACATTGTCCTTTCGGATGGAACAAAAGTACATCTGAATGCAGAATCTCAACTGACTTATCCGATTTGTTTCAACAATAAGGAACGTATCGTACAAGTTGAAGGTGAAGCCTATTTTGATGTTGCTCCGGACAAAGCACATCCATTCATCGTGCAAACACCGCATACTTCAATCCGGGTGACAGGAACCTCTTTCAATGTAAGGGCCTACGCAGATGAAGGAGTGGAAAGTACAACATTAGTGAGTGGGGCCGTAAAGATAAACAATGAAAATGAAGACTATGAATTGCTTCCAAACCAACACTTCCTTTATGACAAAAAAATAGCCAGAAAGGTATCGTCTCCAATGTAAATGCTGAATTATATACTTCCCTGGGAGTCTGGATCATTCATCTTTATAAACATTCCTCTTGAAAATGTCATGTCATATCTATCCAAATGGTACGGATTCAAATACACTTTTGAAGACGACGCAGCCAAGCAGGTAAAAATCGGAGCTTATCTCAACCGCTATGCAAACATGAACCCTATTATCGACATGATAATGGAACTGAATATGGTAGACATCAAACAAAGGGAAGGGGTACTGCACATTGCTTATAAACAATAACTATTAATACATATTATAACTAACGCATTATGAAAAAACGAGCACAGTCCTTATCAAAGGGAGTATCTTGTGTAAGCAGACATTTCATTAAATCCTGTCTTTTATGCATATTCTCCCTTTCTTCACTTATGATTCAAGCACAAGACAATCAGCGAATCTCCGTTGATTTGAGAGGCGAAAGCCTGGAATCCACGCTTTGGTATTTGCAAAACCGCACAAAGTTCATCTTTATGTATGCAACAGAAGATATCGCTAACATAACCGATATCAGCGTAAGGGCAAAAAACAAAACGATCACCGAGATTCTGGATGAATGCTTGGAGGGCACCAACCTGACTTACGAAGTGTCAGGCAATGCCATCGTTATCAAGAAAAGAAAAACGAACAAAATCACTATCAGCGGATGGATACGTGACGCTAGTGGTGAAGCCCTTCCCGGGGCCACGGTTACCGTACGGGGTTCAAAGCACGGAGCCATCGCCGGGCTGGACGGAAACTACACTTTTAACATTCCGGCACAGGAAGGACTGATATTGACTTACTCATTCATTGGAATGGAGAAAAAAACCGTAAGATATACAGGAAAGAAAACGATTAATGTCACTTTAAACAGTTCCAGCACGGAAATCGACGAAGTAGTTGTGACCGGTTACCAGAATATTCAGCGCCGTGACTTGGTAGGTTCTATTACTACAGTAAAAGCAAAAGATATTATAATGCCTTCGTATACCACTATCGACCAAATGCTGCAAGGACGTGTAGCAGGTATGATTGTCACTAATACAAGTAGCCGTGTAGGTACTGCCCCGAAAATTCAAATCCGCGGTACAAGTACCTTACTGGGTAATCAAGATCCACTTTGGGTAGTTGACGGCATTATTCAGGAAGACCCACTGGAGCTGAATGCATCTTCTTTAATGACAGAGGACTTAAAAAACATCATCGGTAATCAGATTTCTGGTTGAATCCTGCTGATATCGAAAGCATCAGTATTCTGAAAGATGCTTCCGCAACCGCTATCTACGGTTCGAAAGCATCTAATGGTGTTATTGAAATCACAACCAAAAAGAATACGACTGACCGCCTAAGCGTCAATTACACATCTAATTTTGTAATAGGTACGCGTCCTAACTACGGACAGTTCAACTACATGAACTCCAAAGAAAGAGTACAGTTTTCACAAGAAGCTTTTTAACTGGGGAACTCCTTATGGCGCAGAACCAATCAAACAAATATATACTTATGAAGGATTATTGAATATGTATCTGTCGCATGATATATCTTCTGAAGATTTTTTTGGCACAACGCAATGTTTTGGAAACACAAAACACGGATTGGTTCAAACTGCTAACCCGCCGCTCTTTCAGTCATAACCATAATATAAGTGTTTCCGGTGGAACAAATAAATACAGTTATGCAGCTTCTATGGGATATTCCAATAGTGAAGGACAGGAAATTGGAAACGACAGTGAACGTATGACCGGACGCGTTGCCATCACTATACGCCCGGTACAAAAACTGACAATTAATGCAACGATTAACGGTAGCGTAACGACGAATAATGGCTTTGCCGGGGAGTCAACCCTATGGGGTATGCTACTACTACCAATCGCTCAATAGATCCCGATGCCTACTATCAAAAGAACGCCACATATACATACAATAGCGGAGTAAAATCATTATCATACAATTTCGTAAATGAACGGAACAATAGTGGGTCAAAATCCAAATCAAGCTTTATGTCAGCTTCATTGGACTTGAAATGGAATATTCTGGACTGGTTGACTTACCAATTCACCGGAGGATATTCTGATAATAACAGTACGAACGAAGCCCGGGAAACCGAACAAACGTTCTATATTGCTGAAACATATCGCGGCTATGATTTCAACTCTGTCTCACCAAACAGTAAAGAGTTTGGAGCAGCCTTACTCCCATTTGGAGGTGAATTATTCACAAACAACGCACAGCAGTACTCTTACAACATTCAGAATAAACTGCAATTCAGTAAAGCCTTCAATAACGAGAACCGAATTAATGCCTTAGTAGGTATGGAATTACGTTCTTCCACCAATAAAAGGTGTCAGCAATACTGTATGGGGATATGCCCCGGATAGAGGAGAAGTAATAACATTGCCAACCACTCCACAAGCTTTTACACCTATTACAGGTTCTAAAGACGAAGGATGGGGGCTTTTAAAAGGGATATATGACGGTGGATGGAGAAAAGTCAATACTACAGACAATTACCTTTCCGTATTCGCCACATTGGCATATTCACTCAAAAACCGATATGTCGTTAATGCAAACATACGTAATGATGCCTCCAACCGTTTCGGTCAGGATGCTAATCACCGTATTGATCCTACCTATTCATTCGGTTTCTCTGGAGAGCTTCAGAAGAGGACTTCATGAAGAAATATGTAAAATGGATAACAACCTTAAATTTCCGCGGCACCTATGGTATTCAAGGAAATGCAGTAACGCGGATTAGTCGGATTTGATTTTAAATCAAGGGAAAGTAGCTAATCTATACAACAGATATCAGTCTACCATCTCCCAAATCCCAAATCCGAATCTATCATGGGAACGTACCAAATCATGGAATTTCGGTGTAGACACTGGAGTTATTCAGTATGTTTTATATGAATCTGGAATATTATACACGACGTTCCAATGCGATTGTTGAGTTGGAATTACCTTATGAATATGGAATAACATCCATGAAACGCAACGGTGGTATTATCCACAACAGAGGTATCGAATATACATTAACTTTCACCCCGATACAAAAACGAGACTACGCATTAAGTGTCAGCCTGAATGCTTCCAAGAACTGGAATGAAGGATGACATACAGACATTGATGTCAATGCAGCTTCTTTTTTAAGCGGGCGTTCAGATATTGTACTAAAAGAAGGATATCCGCTCAGCAGTTTCTGGTCATACTCTTTTGCCGGATTAGACGGGAAAACCGGTGAAGCTTTATTCAATCTTTTGGATATTCCGGAAGAAGAACGTAGCAGACAAATCGATCCGACTACTTATCTGGTATATTCTGGTCAGAAGAGCCTTATTTCACCGGTGGATTGAGCTTAAGTTTCCGCTATAAATCATTGACTTTAAACACAAGTTTTTCACTTCTACTTGGTAACAAGAAACGTCTGCCATCGCCATATGAACAGTTCGCAAGTTCGTATTATATGCCAGATCCGTATACAAATATAAACCGTGATTTACTGAACCGTTGGAAAGAACCGGGAGACGAAGCACATACAATTATTCCTTCTTTACCCAGAGCAGGTATGGCCTATGTGGAATTGCCCAATAATGAGAATGTTTATAGAATTCCATTATGGGAACAATCTGATGCTATGGTGGTCAGCGGCTCTTTCTTACGCTGTCGCAACATCGGTTTATCCGGCAAATGAAACGCGAGTGGTGCGAAAAGATATATATGAAAAATCTATCACTCAACTTTAACATGGATAACATCTTCGTTATCGCCAGCAAACGTTTCAACGGTTTCGACCCGGAAGTTAGTAACAGTGTACTTCCACGGAATTATTCATTAGGTATTAACATTGGTTTCTAAAAAATAAAAAGATAAACAATGAAAAGAATTATATATATACTAACAGGAATAGCCTTACTATCGCTATCCTCTTGCTCAGATTTTCTAGAGCCTAAATCTCAAAGTGAGTATGTTCCTAAAGATGCAAATGCTTTGCAGGAAATGCTGATAGGCTCCGCTTATCCCAAACAAGACAAAGGTAATAGCCTGCTAGCCTTTCTTAGTTTCTTCGACGATGATATTCAGTTTCATAAAACCGATTATGAATTTAGTATTAACTCTCTAAAAGAAGTAGAGGCCAAGCAAGCTGTTTATACATGGCAACCGGATATGTTTTTCATTATGGAAAGAAATGGTTACAATATTCAAAATGTCTGGGAGGGATACTATAACTATATTTTAGGTGCCAATGCCGCTCTCGATTATATCGGTGACGTAAGTGGTACGGAAGCTGAAAAAATTATGTAATAGCTCAATCTCTCGGATTAAGAGCTTTCTATTATTTTATGTTGGTTAATCATTTTGGAGCACCATACAACTATAACAAACAAGCTTTAGGAGTTCCGCTCAAACTAGACAGCAACCTGCTCCCTGAAGACCAACTGTTAATGACACGAAACACCGTTGAGGAAGTATACAACCAAATTGTGGACGATCTGAATGAAGCTGAACGTTTATTCCTTACTTTGAGCAAAGATAAACAATATGAGCCCAATTATCTGGTCAACCTTCCAATGATACAATTACTGAAATCCCGTGTTTTTCTTTATATGGAAAACTGGAAAGATGCAGCTATATACGCCAATAAAGTAATAAATGACTGGTCTTTCTCTTTAATAGACTTAAACGCCCTCCCTTCTCCAACAGTGGCAGAGCCTTATTATAATTTTACATCTTTAAAATCATCTGAAGTTATTTGGTTATACGGAAACGTTTCAGACCTTACCGTGTTCAATGATCAGTCGGTAGAGTATGAGGAAGAAGGTTACTTCGGTAATACCACCTACTACAGAGAAGCTTTTTATCGCTTCTGATAACCTGATTGAAAGCTTTGAAGATGGAGATTTAAGAAAAGAAAAGTATATAGCGAAAGAGTACAATAAAGATGATTACGTTTTCTATGAAGACTCTTACACAACTTTTGGCAAGTACAAACTTTCGGCTACAGGTGAGCCTAGTGGATCGGAAAACTTTGCTTTATCCTTCAGACTAGGCGAAGCCTATTTAAATCTAGCAGAAGCAGCTGCTCATAATAATGACGAAGGTACAGCACTCTCTGCTTTAAAAACCTTACTGGCTAAACGTTATGCCCCCGACAAATTTGTTGAACCTACCGGATTAACCGGTGATGCGCTCAAAACTTTCATCAAAAGTGAAAGAAGAAAAGAACTTTGTTTTGAAGGGCAACGATGGTTTGACCTCCGACGCTACGGAATGCCACAAATTATTCATAGATGGGGAGAACAGGTATATACATTAAAACAGAATGACCCTTCCTATACTATGCCTATACCAGACGCTGTCTTGATTAAAAATAAGAAACTGGAACAGAATCCTTTAGCTCCAAAACGGGAAAGTTAATAGTATATATCTAATGAATTAAACAAAGGAAATGAATATGAGAAATATATATATTTTATGGGGATTACTTGCTTGTATGGCATTCACCTCATGTTATGAAGAAGATACACTGACTCCTACAGAAGGAGGCGTTGAATTACGCTTCAAAGTACCTCAAGGAAATAATAGCTGGGACGATGACATTGCCCAAATATACGAAGACTATAATGTATATCTGATTTATAAAGATTTGCAAAAGGAAGATTTTAACCGGAGCTGGACAGGTACAACATATGGTAGTGGCTACGAAGGCCAAGGCTGTGTAAATGATGAAATGACCAATTACTATGTCGAATTTATGAAAAAGCAAATCTTTGCATACTTGAATCCGCCGATCACTTCTAAAGTTCTGCCTATGTATTGGTATTTGGGATACAATGTCCATAGTAAAAGCGTATTAGAAATTGGAGGTATGATCCTGAGCTGGATTGTGCCCATACACGAGAATCGCGATGGGTTGGATTATTGGTGCACTTGTATGTTCGGAGAAGATAATCCCGGCGATCCTTATTTAATACCTACAGACAGGGCAGTGCTTGACAGACGCCGGAAAATGATATTGGGTCCCATATTGGAAAAAGCTGTAAAAGCCGGAAACATTGTTATACCTGAAGAATTTGAGGCAGGATTCGACCATGTCACCAATCTGGTAAGAGGTTTGGGAATGGAAGATGACCCAAACTATTATCTTACCAGAGGATATCCGGGAAGTGTCAACACATATGTATTCAATAGTATCAGCACACCGGACAATAACTCTTATCCTCCAACCAATGAAGAGACTTTTATAGGATATATGCATCTTTCCATGTTCTATAACCAAGCTCAATTAGCAGAGGAATATCCGGCTGATAAATATCCTTTTCTTGCCGAAAAGTTCGCTTTCGTACAAAAAAAATATTTGAAAGATAAATATCAAATTGATCTGGAAGCAATAGCCAACGGACCGGAAAATTGGGATTTACCTTTACCTCCAATACCGGAAACGCCCGATGAAGAATAACAACTCTGACAATTAACTATAAACTTATAATAATGACAAAAGTAAGAAATTCATTGCTAACCATATTACTCTTATGCAGTGCCACTGTATGGGGAAATAACGGACTGAAAATATCAGGAAGAATAAAGGTATTAAAGCCAACGACTTTGCAAATAAAAGACATGAACGAAAGCGTTGTATTAAGCTGTCTCATCGGCACGAATGGCACATTCAGTACCGACGAGACAGACAGACATCCCCTGATGTCTATAAACTTTATTTAGGAGAAACCGAGCAGGATATTTATCTAGAGAATACTCCGGTAACAATCAATGGTTACTTTGATGAAAAGAACCCCGAACAAAGTTCGCTTTCATTCACCGGCATCGATTCGTTTCTGACTTTACAAAACTATATGCCTACAGAAAGAGATCCGGATATAGCAACGATTTCTGCTTCTGTCAAAGGGAAACTGACTCCCGGCATGGCAGCCGCACTAGCCTATCTGGCAAATATAAATGATTACCAATCCAACAAAATGTTGTTGGATATGATACCGGAACAAGACAGAAAGTCTTTATCTGCCAAATGGCTGGTAAATCGGGTAGAGGTCCTCTCCCATCAAATTATCAGCGCGGAATGTCCCGACTTTACATTCATAGATGCCAACGGAAAAAATGTAAGTCTGAAAGATTTCCGTGGGAAAATTGTCGTACTGGATTTCTGTGCTTCCTGGTGTGGTCCCTGTCGCAAAGAAATGCGTAGCATGTTGACAATATACAATGAATTGAAAGCTGATGATCTGGAATTCATTAGTGTCTCGCTGGACGACAGTGAAGCAAAATGGAGAAAAATGCTAGATGAAGAAAAACTCCGTGGGTGATGCTGTGGGACAAGACAGGCTTCCCTAAAAACAGTAAAACTCAAGTGCTATCCAGAATGCTTATGGCTTCTACTCCATCCCTTTCCTTGTTGTCATTGACAAAGAAGGTAAACTCGCTGCACGCAACGTCCGGGGGGAACAGGTGCGCGAAGCTATTTTAAAAATCAGAAAATAACTAAACTGTATAAATTATAACTCATCCAACAATGAAGAAACTTATATTTCCTATTATATGCTGTTTTATCAGCATTACAGCATCGGCACAGTTAGTAAAACAAGAAGCAGAAACACAAAAGAAACAATCCGAACTGGACTGGTTTAACTGTTCTTTCGACCAAGACAGTGTGTACGGGGCTGAAGTAAACAAGGCCTATGATTACCTGAAAGCCAACAAAAAGAAAGCTAAAAAAGACCGGTCGTCGCATTGATCGGAACAGGAATGGACGTAGAACACGAAGATCTGAAACAGGCTATCTGGGTCAATCCCAAAGAAAAACTGAACCAGAAAGACGATGACAAGAATGGTTTGATAGACGACATCAATGGATGGAATTTCATCGGCGGTAAAGATGGTCAGGTCATGGAAGCCCTGACACGTGAAGGAGAACGTGAATTCTTCCGCCTCAAAGATAAATACGCTGATTATGTCTTTGATGGAAAGAAATATTATAAAATCGTTAACGGAAAACGTCAGGAGGTTCCCGCACCGGAAAATATGGAAGAATACAATTATTATCGTTTTAAGGTTATGCCGGAATCCAGAATTGGCGGTTCATACGGTGGCTTGCAACTTTCCTATGTAATTGAGGAATATATCGAAAAGTTCGACAAGGACATGAAAAAACGTTTTCCCGGAAAAGAACTGACTGTTGAAGAATTCCAGAGTTGTTATAATCCTAAAGCGGAAAGAGACAGTCTTTCTGAAGTTGCTTTTGTTTTTACAGCTTACTCATTCAGCATCTATAATACAGACAAGTGGGAAACTGTATATCAGAGAATGGGAAAGAAAAGCGCAGAAACAGCCAAAGCATCCTACGAAGATGCATTGAAGAAATATGGTACAGACAACCGGAGAGAAATTGTAGGTGACAATCCTTTGGATATTAATGACACGCATTACGGCAATAATGTACTGTTGACATCGGATGCAGCAACCGGTGTAATGAAAGCTGGTGTCATCGCAGCCAAACGTGACAATGGTATCGGAAGTAACGGTATTGCCGATAATGCCGAAATCATGACCTTGCGCATCCATCCGGGAGAAGGGGAACCTTACCTGAAAGATATGGCATTGGCCATCCGCTATGCAGTAAATCACGGAGCAGACGTTATCTTACTGCCGGAACAAAACTCCTTATATCCTGAAGAACAGAAACAATGGGTAACAGATGCGCTGAAAGAGGCAGAAAAGAAAGGAGCATTAGTTATCGTTCCTGTTTGGGATCTGTCGATAGACATGGATAAAAGTGAATTCTTCCCGAACCGGAAGATGGGCAAGGATGGCGAGCTTACCAATTTCATGGTGGTTGCTTCATCCGACAAGAAAGGTAATCCGGTACTGAACACGAACTACGGCGCAACGACTCTTGACATCTATGCTCCGGGAACGGATATTTATTCTTCTTATATGGGCGATACTTACCAGAAAGGAACCGGTGAAGGAATGGCCTCGGCTACCGTGGCCGGTGTAGCTGCCCTTGTAAAATCTTATTTCCCCAAACTGACCGGCTCTCAAATCCGTGATATATTACTGAAAAGCGTCACCTCACGCAAAGGAGTGGAGGTAGAAAAAGGAATCCGTGTGAACGATAGTCCTTCACAAGATTTGTTTCTTTTTTGACGATTTATGTATTTCCGGAGGTATCGTAAACGCTTATCAGGCAATTTTGGAAGCAGAAAAAGTCAGCAAATAAAGATTAGTCTATGAAGTATACTCGTATAACAGGAACCGTCATCGCCTTTTGCATGGCGGTCTCTTTATTCGCCCAACAATATAAGGCAACTATACCTTACCGGATGGTAGGTGAAAAGATGATTATCGAAATGAAAGTGAACGGCACCGCACGTCCTTTCATTTTTGATACGGGAGGACGTACGGCACTCACGACCAAAGCCTGCCAAGTACTACAGATAGTGGCTACGGACTCGATGAAGGTGACGGATGTAAACAACGTGGAAAGCTATTACAAAACTGCGCGGATAGAAAATCTGACAACTCCCGATAATATTATCAACTTTAAAAATGCACCGTCGCTGGTTATCGATGAGGTAAAAGGTTGGGAATGTTTTGGAGTAGACGGTATTATCGGCAGCGATTTGTTTGCCAGTACCATTGTCAGCATAGATTCACAGACAAAAAATATCATAGTCACATCTGCAGAAAAGCCTTCTACGGTATCTTTACGGAAAATGCTGAATTTCACGAAAGATGGTGGTATGCCGATTATCAATATACAGATAGCCCCGGTGAGCAACATAACTGTATTATTTGATACAGGTAGTCCCAGCCTGTTATCACTTATCGAAAGCGATTTTGAAAAAATCAAACCGGAAGCTTCTATGGAAGTGGTTTCCGAGGGGTATGGAGAAGGGAGTATCGGAGTATCCGGGCAGGCGGACAAGGCTTCTTCTTACAGGGTTCGTATTCCATTGCTATCAGTCGGAGCCACCAAATTCCGTAACGTAACAACCAGCACCAACAATCACCCTTACACATTATTGGGTGTCAAGCTGTTGCAATACGGTAAAGTGACCATTGACTATCCACGCGGAAGATTCTATTTTGAAGCATTTCAACCGGACAATGAAATAAACAATCAAGGTAATAATTTTGACTTGACGGTCAAAGACGGAGACTTATATGTATCTACTGTATGGAGCAGTACGAAAGGTAAGATAGCAGTCGGAGACAAGGTGATTAAAATCAATGGCAAACCTGCTAAGAAATATGACTTCTGCGAAAGTATTCTGAACGGAATACCGGAGTTGAAAAGAGAAGAAGAAAACGAAACTGACGATCAAGACAGCTTCTGGAGTAAAGGATATTATCTATGAAAAAGAATAATATGAAAAGAATAGGAATACTGACCGGCTTATGGTTGCTGTTATTTCTAAACTGCGGACAAAGAATGGCAGCGCAAATCCGGAATAAGGTTTGCGACACCATTCCTTATGAATTTATACAAGAGAAAATCATTATCCCCGTCACCGTTAACGGTATAAAAGTGAAATATATCGTCGACACGGGAGGAAGAACCGGAACTATGTATGATGCTGCGACGGAAATGAAAGCTACTGCCGCAGGATATATGCGTATTTCCGATGTGAATGCACAAGGCTCCAATTATCAGGAAGCACATGTACAGAATGTATCTATCGGGGAAAACTATAAAATCAAGCAGTTGAAGACAATGGTACTGCCAAAGAATCCATTCTTCACCGGACTAGGGGTTGTCGGTATTCTTGGAGGAGACGCTTTCGCACAGTCGGTAGTTACATTCGATTCCCGTTCTAAAATAATGGTTATCAATTATCCGTATCGTCCTGAAGGACTAAAAGTAACGGATGGGATTCCACTGTTGGATGAGACGGAGCATCATTCCATCGTCAACGTCCGCTTAGGGGATAATGATTTCAAGGTTCTGTTCGATACGGGTGCAGATGGATTTCTGCTTTATTCTACAGAAGATTATGAGAGACTGTCTGACATTTCAAAAGTTACTAATCACGGATATGGTATCGTAGCTGCCGGAATAACAGGTCTGGGCAAGCCGGTAGATATAAAGAAGGTGACTGTTCCCCCATCAACATCATGGGGAAAGAATTCACAAATGTGGGTAGTACGACCACGGTGATGAATGGAAGCATCATCGGAGTGGATTTACTGGAATACGGTAAAGTAATTATCGATTATATGCGCAGACGGTTCTACTTTTTTCCGTTTGAAGAAGGAAAAACCGACATGGGCGGTGCTCCAGCTCTCTGGAACGTAAGTATACTGCCGCGCAATGAGAGATTTGAAATCACAACGATCTGGGACAGCATGAAAGATAAAGTAGCTTTCGGCGACCGGTGATTAACATCAACGGTACTTCTCTGGAAGATTGTCCCATGAGCCAGATGGCTGTAGAAGATATCATGAATGCCATCCCCGGTGATACCGGTTATATTATTGTCAAGAAAGACAATCAAGAGAAAAGAATTGAAATCAGGAAAGAGAAATGAACTTTAAACAGAAAAAAAGATATGAAGCGAATAATAACAAAGATGTATCTCTGTCTACTTGCATTTTGTATTGCCGGAGGAATCAGTGCACAGACACAGAACAGTATGACAGAGGTCATTCCATTCAAAACCATTGATGGAAAGATAATCGTAGAAGCCGCCATAAATGGCGAAGTGGCAGACTTTGTCCTCGATCTGTCAGGACATAACGCCCTGCTTCCTGAGGCCATCAAGAAGTTACACATCGACACGGGGAAGAACGGTACTTTTAGTGCTTATCAGGATTTTGTATTCAAACAAGTACCTGTTGGAAAAGTATATGAAATGGCAACTGTTGCTATTGGCAACAATACGTTTAGCAACGATCTTCCAGCTTTCATTCTGGAAGACGAACCGTATCTACGCAAGCTGGGAGTGATGGGTGTATTAAGCGGTGCCATTTTCCGCACTTCTGTTCTGACCATTGATATGCAACGGAAAAAGCTCACAATTACGCAGCCCTATCGTCCCTCTTATATGAAATTAAACTACCGGGAGAACTTTGATCTGATTACAGGATTAGGAATCGTATGTCCGATATCCATTCAAGGGAAACCTGTTTCTCTTGTTCTGGATACGTGGAGCGAAGGACTGGTGAATCTTACCGAAAAAGATTTCAATACATGGAGCGCACAATACACCAAAGGAACCAACCAAAAAGTTTCCAATGGATATAAAGAAGCCACTCAAGAAGAGGAAAGCCTCATCTTACCAGAAACCATGTTCGTAAAAACAAAGATTGAAGATGCCATGGCAGTGAAGAACCCGTACTTGAAACGCTCTGTATTAGGCAAAAAATACTGGACTACGGAATCATATCCATTGACTATATTCATCAGAAAATTTATTTCCAGCCATTTGACATGGTTCCCATACCGGAAGCGGAAGCTAAAGTAACGGAAACTAAAATTGAAAACGGTAAACTGAATCCGATTACCCGCCAATTCTTCCTCGAACACATCTTCGACTACAGAAAAGGGAATGGTTTCGTTTATAACGGCGACAAACCGGTTGTGATTGATTTCTGGGCAACTTGGTGCGGACCTTGCATGCGCTTACTTCCGGAAATGGAAAAGCTGGCCGAAAAGTATAAAGGTAAAGTTGTATTCTACAAGGTTAATGCGGACAAAGAAAAGGATTTATGCAATCACTTCGGTGTACAGGCATTGCCTACCTTATTCTTCATACCTGCAGGCGGCAAACCGATTATTGAAGTCGGAGCCACTCCGGAGAAGTACGTACAAATCATCGAAGAACAACTACTGAAATAAAAACTCTCTCTTAATTATATAACTAAATTAATCTGAAACTTTAGCTAAAAGCCGGACATCGTTCCGGCTTTTTTATTTCCATATTATTGGAACTTATCATATAAACAAGTACATTTGCCCTGTCAAACCTATTTATAACTTAACACACATTTTGACCATGAAGAAAAGTATTTCTCTTCTTCTTTTGTCCTTATTAATGATTACCCCCAGTTGTCAGAAGACAAAAGAAGCGGTGAACGAGTACAACATCGTTCCCAACCCCAACCAGATTCTTCCACAGGAAGGACGCTTTGAACTAAACAACAAAGTCTGCCTCGTAGTTCCTTCGGATGCTCCGGAAGTAAAAAGCATTGCCGACAGCTTAGCCGGACAACTAAAACTGACAGCAGGAATTTCCTTGAAAGAAGCTGAAAGTGCAGACGGAAAAACAGCAATCTCTTTTGTTGTACAGGAAGGTATGCCGAAAGAAGGTTATAAATTGTCGGTTACTCCCAGTCTCATTACACTCACCGCTTCCCAACCGAACGGATTCTTTTATGGAGTGCAGACTCTTTATCAGTTACTCCCTCCGGCAATTTACGGAAAGCAGTTGGATAAAAAAGCTGACTGGTCGGTTCCTGCCGTAGAAATTGAAGATTCACCCCGTTTTGTTCATCGCGGACTCATGTTGGATGTTTGCCGCCATTGTGTACCGATTGACTACATTTACAAGTTTATCGACTTACTGGCTATGAACAAGATGAATGTCTTCCACTGGCATTTGACAGACGATCAGGGATGGAGAATTGAGATCAAGAAATATCCCAAATTGACGGAAATCGGTTCCAAGCGTGAAAAGACATTGGTAGACTATTACTATGTAAACTATCCGCAAGTATTCGACGGAAAAGAACATGGAGGTTATTATACACAGGAGCAAATCAAAGAGGTAGTGGCTTATGCTGCAAGCAAATATATCAATGTCGTTCCCGAAATAGAATGCCGGGACATGCATTGGCTGCACTTGCTGCCTATCCGGAATTGTCATGCGACTCTACACAGACTTACAAAGTATCTCCTACCTGGGGAGTATTCGAGCAGGTATTCTGTCCGAGTGAAACGACTTTCAAATTCTTTGAAGGAGTGATGGATGAAGTTATAGAATTATTCCCCAGCGAATACATTCACATCGGTGGCGATGAATGTCCCAAGACAGCATGGAAGAACAGTGCTTTCTGCCAGCAGTTAATCCGTCAGTTAGGATTGAAAGATGATACGACTCCCAGTAAGATAGACGGAATAAAACACAGCAAAGAAGATAAGTTGCAGAGCTATTTCGTTACCCGCATGGAGAAATACCTGAATAGTAAAGGCAAAAACATCATCGGCTGGGATGAGATTCTCGAAGGTGGTCTGGCTCCCAATGCGACTGTTATGTCATGGCGCGGTGTAGAAGGAGGTATGAATGCAGCCAAAGCTGGGCATAATGCCATCATGACTCCGAATCCTTATGTATATTTGGACTACTATCAAGAAGAGCCGGAAATTGCTCCGACTACTATCGGCGGATACAATACCTTGAAGAAAACATATAGCTACAACCCTGTTCCGGACGACGCTGACGAGCTTGCCAAGAAACATATCATCGGAATACAAGGAAATATCTGGAGAGAGTATATGCAAACTTCAGAACGTACAGACTATCAAGCTTTCCCGCGTGCAATGGCTATCGCCGAAACGGCCTGGACACAAAACGCAAACAAAGACTGGAAGAATTTCTGCGAACGGATGGTGACTGAATTTGAACGTTTGAAAGTTATGAACACCCAGCCTTGTCTCAATTTCTTTGACGTAAATATAAATACGCACGCAGATGAGAACGGTCCTTTAATGGTATTGCTGGAAAGTTTTTACCCGGATGCGGAAATCCGGTATACAACGGACGGCAGCGAACCGTCCAAAGCGTCCGCTTTATATGAAAAGCCTTTTGTTCTTGAAGGCAATATCGACCTGAAAGCTGCTGCTTTCAAAGACGGAAAGATATTGGGCAAAGTAGCCCACAAGCCACTGTATGGCAATTTATTGACAGGAAAGCCCTATACGGTTAATTATACGATGGGATGGACAGGCGATATATTCGATGAAAACGATGTATTAGGAGCCGACCAGACTACTTTCGGACTGACCAATGGTAAACGAGGTAACAACGCTTCGTATACTCCATGGTGTAGCTTCGGTATCGTTGAAGGTAAGGATTTGGAATTTATCGTTCACTTGGATAAGCCGACACAAGTCAGCAAAGTTATTTTCGGTTCTTTATTTAATCCTGCCATGAGAATTCTTCCTGCAGGAGGAGTTGCCGTAGAAGTATCAGCAGACGGTAAGCAATACACACCGATAGCCGAAAAAGCTTTGAAACACGATTATCCGGAAACAGGAAGAATTGCATTCACCGATTCCATTGAATTTGAACCGACACAGGCTACGTTCCTGAAAGTCAAAATCAAGAATGGCGGCACACTGCGTAATGGTGTCAACTTTGAAAAGAATAACGGTCCGGAAGTCATTCCTGCCGAATTATGGATAGATGAAATAGAAGCATATTGACCAAAGACAATCGGCAAATGCTGTTCAACAAAATCACCCATACTACAGATTAAACTCTAGCATGGGTGATTTTTATATTTATAAGGGTTTTAATCCCCTTCTATGATCGGATATAAACCGGATTAAATAAGTCCTTTGGCAGAAAGATAACGTTCAGCTTCCAAAGCAGCTTTGCAACCACTTCCAGCAGCCGTAATAGCCTGACGATAATGCGGATCGGCAACGTCTCCTGCTGCAAAAACTCCGGGGACTTTTTTGTACGGGGACTATCACCTTCCGTGATGATATAACCCACTTCGTCCGTATCAACGTATTCTTTAAATATTTCAGTATTCGGCTGATGTCCGATAGCCAGGAAGAAACCGTCGATAGGCAAGCTATAACGTTCTTCATCCGGTTCCCCCAACGTTTCACCAGGTTTACACCTTCTACCCCACTATCGCCAAACAAACCAACCGCATTGTGTTCAAAAAAGAACTTCAATCTTCTCGTGGTTCATTACTCGCTCCTGCATAATCTTCGATGCACGCAGAAAAGGCTTACGGACAATCAGATATACTTTGGATGCAAGTCCGGCAAGATAAATAGCTTCTTCGCAAGCCGTATCGCCACCACCTACTACAGCTACAACTTTCTTACGATAGAAAAATCCGTCACAAGTAGCGCAAGCACTTACCCCCATTCCGGCATATTTCTTCTCATCCTCCAGTCCCAGATATTTAGCAGTAGCTCCGGTAGCAATAATCAATGATTCTGTTTCAATAACCTTATCACCGTCGATTGTTATTTTATAAGGAGCTTTGCTCAAATCGGCCGCTGTAGCAATACCGAAACGAATGTCTGTTCCGAAACGGCTTGCTTGTGCACGCAAGTCTTCCATCAACTGCGGACCACTGATTCCTTCCGGATAACCGGGGAAGTTCTCCACATCCGTAGTAGTAGTCAACTGGCCACCCGGTTGCAATCCTTCATAAAGTACCGGACATAAATTTGCACGTCCTGCATAAATCGCTGCCGTATATCCGGCAGGTCCTGAACCTATAATCAGGCATTTTACTTTTTCTATTTCTGCCATTTTAATTTATCTTTTTCGTTTTGTTATAAACGTATATTATCTCAAATCTATCACCTCCGCATTGGGATATTGCTTTTTATCAAACGTAAAAACCTGATCCGCATAATTCTGCTTTGTCTGATAACTTGTAATGGTTATCTCATTACGTGTCTGTTGACCACGCTGTTGAAGCAAAATATACAAAGGTTCATAAGTATCCTTCGTCACAAAAAAAGAGTGATACGTTCCAACTCCTGTTTCTTATCTCTGGCAGTCAAAACGACTTCCCAAACAGCTTTTCCACGATACATCTTAGTTGCTCCCAACTTATAAGAGAATCCTTTCTGATACATATATAGAAATGTATACGGATTAATCTGCTGCAACTCTTCCTGTGTCGGATTGCTGACGTTCACTTCATCATTCTTTGTCACATAACTCCACTGCGTTTTTCCATCAAACCAAGTGATGATATCCGACGTTTTCAGTACGAATTTCTCTCCTTTCAACTGAATCGTTCCATTTTCAACACCTTCTACCAGACCGTTCGTCACAGCCTTTACAGTAAAATCAGCCTTTACACCACCTGCTTTACGAAACGCCTCTGCCGTCTTGTCAAGAATGACTTTAGCCTGCGACTGCTGTTGTTGGGCAATCACAGGCAAAGACAGTAAAGCTATTAAAACACTAAAAATGTACTTTCTCATTTGATTAATAAACGAACGGTTACTGTAAATTGTTCAATCGCATTTCAAGATCGTTATCATCCATGCACAAGACATCGCGTGCCTTGCTTCCTGGGTAGGGCCTACGATTCCCGCTTTTTCGAGTTGGTCCATAATACGTCCGGCACGGTTGTAACCGATAGCGAATTTACGCTGAATTAACGAAGTGGAACCTTGCTGATGAATCACAACCAAGCGGGCAGCATCTTCAAACAACGGATCAAGACGTCCCATGTCTATTTCACCCACATCATTACCACTATCTTCACTCACGAATTCTGGCAGGAAGAACGGAGTAGGATAACTTTGCTGACGAGCGATGAACTTCGTAATTTCTTCCACTTCCGGCGTATCGATAAAGGCACATTGCACACGCACCGGATCGGCTCCCTGCAAGAAGAGCATATCCCCCTTACCAATCAGGCGGTTAGCACCCGGACGGTCGAGAATGGTACGGGAGTCCATCATGGCGGATACACGGAATGCGATACGCGCCGGGAAGTTGGCTTTGATCGTACCCGTAATAATATTAGTAGTCGGACGCTGTGTAGCAATAATCATGTGAATACCGACAGCACGCGCCAACTGTGCAATACGGGCAATCGGAAGTTCAACCTCCTTACCAGCAGTCATAATCAAATCTCCAAACTCATCGATCACCACTACTATATAAGGCATAAACTTATGTCCCTTTTTCCGGATTCAAACGACGGTTGACAAATTTTTCGTTATATTCTTTGATATTACGCACATGCGCCATCTTCAAAAGATCATAACGGGTATCCATCTCCACACAAACAGAGTTCAAGGTTTGCACTACTTTCGTTACGTCCGTAATAATAGGTTCGCCTCCATCAGGAAGTTTGGCAAGGAAGTGATTTTCAATCACCGAATAGATACTGAATTCCACTTTCTTCGGGTCGACCAGTACAAACTTCAATTCTGCCGGATGTTTCTTATATAATAAAGAAGTGATAATAGCATTCAAACCGACAGATTTACCCTGACCGGTTGCACCTGCCACCAATACGTGCGGCATCTTGCAAAGGTCGAACATGAACACTTCGTTCGTGATCGTCTTACCCAGTACAATCGGCAAGTCAAATCTGGATTCCTGGAACTTCTTGCTTCAAATCACGCTTTGACCGGAAACAATCTTCGGATTCTTGTTCGGTACTTCAATACCGATGGTTCCTTTACCCGGTATCGGAGCAATAATACGGATACCATCAGCGGAAAGGCTCAATGCGATATCATCTTCCAAACCACGGATTTTAGAAATACGCACTCCCTGTTCCGGAGTAATTTCATATAAAGTTACCGTAGGTCCTACGGTTGCTTTAATCGTACTGATTTCGATTCCGAAGCTACGTAATGTATTGATGATGCGGTCTTTATTTGCATTCTGCTCGTCCATGTCGATCGTCGGATCGTCATTCTCAAAATGCTTCATCAAGTCGATTGTCGGGAAACGGTAATTTTCCAGATCTTTAGTAGGATTATAAGGTTCAAGTTCAGGTCCCTGATATTCTTCTTCCGAAGCTGCCGGTTCTACCTCAAACCCAGGTTCCGCCTCTTCCAAAGAGTCTTCCTGCACAATAGGAGCAGGATTGGAAACTGTCGATTCAAATACCATAGTCACTCCTTCACTTTCGTCAGATACAGAAGTATCTTCCTTTTCCGGTTTATTAATAGGGAGGTTTTCTTCAGGTTCTTCAGCCTGAATATCCATCACTGGTACCGGAGGAGGTGTCTGTTTATACGTCCGTTTCAAATTGAACTCCACTTCTTGCGGTTGGGAAGTTGTAAATTCCGGATCGTCTTCTCCTTCCGGAACGTTCTCTTTTTTTCTTTTTTTTTCGCGTTTCAGGAAACTCAATGCAAAAAGTTTACGCAACCAGATAACGGTACGTGCACTTATATATATAAAGAAACAGATAGCGGTTATCAACAGGATCATCCACACACCGGGTACTCCTACTTGCGAAATCAGCCAACGACTGACATTATATCCGTGCATACCTCCCAAATAAATGAAAGAATCCTGATAATGATCCATAAAGGCAAATCCGAAGAATACGGAGAACCAGACCAACAAGAGTGTGCAGCCGATAAACCACTTCCACAGACGTACAACACGTACACGCATCAACTTCAATCCTGCCACTGCCGGGAAAACAAGTATGAAAAAAGAGGAAACACCGAAACAGTCATTAATCAAATAACTGGCCAACTGCGCTCCGCGTGAACCTGCATAATTCTTCACCTGATTATTAACGGCTGCCAAGTCTGCCGAGCTGCCGCTGTCGATAATACTTTGGTCGGCCGCCCCCGTAAAGAAGAAGGAAGAAAAAGCCAACAACAGGTAAACGGAAAAGATGACCAGCATCAATCCGATTACAAAATGAATGGTTTCATTCTTACATACAGCCACAATTTTACTGGGGGAAGAGGGAGTACGTTCCGCCTCCTTATCTAATTTCTTCTTTGCCATGAGTCTTTAATTCTTTTTTATAAAACTGGAATGAGATTCTAAGCCGCAAAAATAATAAAAAAATAACGAGCAGTACTCTCATTCAATCCTTTTTCTTACCTTTGCGTTTCAAATCAATATAGATCATGGAAAAAAAAGCCAAACGATATTTGATAAAAACGTAATTGAGTTCGTAACGGTAGCTGCCGAATTTTGTGCATTTCTCGAACGTGCCGAACGCATGAAGCGTAGCACTTTCGTTGATACATCATTAAAAATACTTCCCCTGCTCTATCTCAAAGCATCTATGCTGCCCAAATGTGAGACTATCGGGGACGAAGCGCTCGAAACGTATGTCACAGAAGAGATTTACGAAATTCTGCGCATCAACCTTTCCGGATTGATGGCCGACAAGGATGATTATCTGGACGTATTCGTACAAGATATGGTGTATAGCGACCAGCCTATCAAGAAGTCTATATCGGAAGACCTGGCCGACATTTATCAGGATATTAAAGATTTCATATTTGTCTTCCAACTGGGACTGAACGAAACTATGAATGATTCATTGGCCATCTGCCAGGAAAACTTCGGTACACTGTGGGGACAGAAACTGGTAAACACGCTCCGTGCCCTTCATGATGTGAAATACAACCAGGAGGAAGAAGAGGAAGAAGGATTTTACGAACCAAGCGACGACAACGATTGTTGTGAAGAGGATGGCTGTCATTGCCACGATGATGATTGCCACTGCCACGAAGACGGTTGCCATTGCCATGATGATGAATTAAAATAGAAATGATTGTAAGAAGAACCATAGATAAAGATGAACTAAAGAACTCCCGAAAACTGTCTTTCCGGGACGTATTTATGTTATCCAGTCGGAAGCTGAAACGGAAAGAGCAGTAGCTTACCTCCAATCCAGACCAGTGATAGGTATCGACAGCGAAACTCGCCCTTCCTTTACCAAAGGACAATCGCACAAAGTAGCACTTCTCCAGATTTCTTCCGAAGAATGTTGTTTCTTATTCCGTCTCAATATGACGGGATTGACCCAGCCATTGGTTGACTTGTTAGAAAACCCGGCTGTTATCAAAGTGGGACTTTCACTGAAAGACGACTTTATGATGCTGCTGGCTGAAAGGTCAAAAGACCGGTTTTTTGTAGATCAGCGTGAAAATCGTTCTTTTGCTGGAACGTTATGCCAAAGACCGTTCGGTACTGAATATGTTCTGCTACACTGGCGGATTCTCATTTTACGCCATGCGCGGAGGTGTGAAACTCGTCCACTCTGTCGACAGTTCAGCCAAAGCGATTGATCTGACTAACAAAATGTGGAACTAAACTTTCCCGGTGATTCCCGTCACGAGGCGTTTGCCGAGGATGCTTTCAAATATCTCGACCGCATGGGCGACCAGTATGATTTAATCATTCTTGATCCGCCTGCATTCGCCAAACATAAAGATGCATTGCGGAATGCTTTGCAAGGTTACCGTAAGCTGAATGCCAAAGCATTCGAGAAAATCAAACCGGGCGGTATCCTGTTCACCTTCTCTTGTTCGCAAGTGGTAAGCAAAGATAATTTCCGTACTGCCGTATTTACCGCTGCAGCCATGTCAGGGCGTAGTGTACGCATCCT
>VOFD01001978.1_pt1 | contig 35962 bp, 32 predicted proteins | sample 5384101 | NCBI WGS metagenome assembly VOFD01 (sample SAMN12384723, study PRJNA508395) | human gut metagenome | isolation source: healthy gut C | host: Homo sapiens
GCAGAAAGCCGAGATCAGCGGAACCGTGGCCGGAGCGCCCGACAGCGAAATCATAGTAAAGCAGCTCGACATCAACGTATATTCGGTGCTGGACACCATCAGCACTGGAGCCGACGGAAGCTTCCGCTACAAGGTGGCCGTGAAGAAAGGCCAGCCTGAATTCGTGTACCTCTTCCACGGCGACACCCGCATCGCCGGGCTTCTGCTCGAGACCGGAGAGAAGGTCAGCGTGAGCGCCGACACCCTCGGAAACTACAGCGTGCAGGGTTCTGTCGGATCGGAGAAGCTCGCCGAGGTTGACAAGGCCTACTCCCGCTTCCTCAACGACATCTACAACGCCGAGACGGGCCCCGAGATGGGCAGGATCTACATCGACCACTACCGCGAATGCGTGAAATACGTGCTCGCCAATCCTTACTCGCTGACCACCGTGCCCGTGCTCTTCGAGAGGCTCAGCGACGTCAGCCCGGTCTTCAGCCAGAACACCGACGCCCTGCTCTTCAAGAACGCGGCCGACTCCCTCAAGACCGTCTACCCCGAGTCGCGCTATGTGCTCGCGCTCGAGAAGGAGGCCCGGCGCAGGATGAACCTGCTTGACATCGAGAGCAAGCTGCTGAACGCCGAAGAGCTCTCATATCCCGACATCGAGATGCCTGACATCAACGGCGAGCAGCGCAGGCTCAGCGAAGTCGACGCCCGGGTGGTGCTCGTGCATTTCTGGGATTCCGCCGACGCCGCCCAGAAGATGCTCAACATCGACACCCTCCTGCCCGTCTACGAAGACTACCACGACAGAGGGTTCGAGATATACGCGATATGCCTCTCGCCCGACAAGGCTGAGTGGGGTTCGGTAGTAAAGGCCCAGAAACTGCCCTGGATCAATGTCAACGACGGACTCGGCGGAGCGTCGGGCGGTGCTGCGGTCTACAACATCGCTCGACTCCCACCTCGTTCCTTATCGTTGACGGAGAGATTAGCGACGCGCAGCTCAACGGCGTGTCAGGTCTGCGACGAGAGCTCGACAGGTCTCTTCGTCGGCAGTAAGCTGAGCCTTGAGCTCGTCACCGGAATTGAAGCGCCTTTCGTCACGAAGGCGCTTTTGAATTTTATGCGCAGCCCGAGGCCGTAGATGTCCTCGCTGAAATCGAAGATGTGCGTCTCCACGACTGGGCCTACGTTGGTCATCCCATAGAAATGACGTCCAAGGGTCTCCACCTCGGTCAGATAGACTCCGTGGGCGGGGACCATCTTCAGAGGGTCGTACATCTGCATGTTCGCGGTCGGGAAACCTATGACCCGACCATACTGCTTGCCGGGCACCACCGCCCCGTAGAGGGAGTATTCATAGCCCAGCATCCCGGCGGCCGCCTCCACCTCACCTTCGGCAAGAGCCTTGCGTATCAGGGTAGAGCTGACCGCGCGGCCTGCGGAGGCCATCAGAGGGGGAATCACCAGCACCTCCATGCCGAGAGACTCGGCGACAGGCCTGATCGCGTCGGGCAGCAGGCTGTCGGAGCCAAGTCGGTTGTCATAGCCGAGAAGCACGGCACTGCCGCCGAGCTTGTCGCGCACGACCGTGCGCAGATATTCGCCCGCGGTCATCGCGGCGAACTCGCGGGTGAAGTCGAGGACTTCCACCCTGTCCACTCCGGCGGCAAGTATCCGTTCCTTCTTCTCGTCGGGCGAGGTCAGCAGCCTGAGGCTGCGCGCGTCCTGCTGCAGCACCGCCCTCGGATGATTGGCGAATGTAACGACAATCGCCTCCTCCCCCCTTTCGCGGGAGGCGGAGACGAGAGTCCTGATTACTCTTTGATGACCTGTGTGGACGCCGTCGAAGAATCCGGTAGCGACTACAGCCATTTCACGAGAGGGAAATCCTGCCTGTGGGGAAGCCTGGGATTCTTCGGGAAATAGCGGAGTCCCACCTGATACATTCCTGTGCGCTCCGGAAGCACGTCGGCGCTGTAGGTCGCGATTCCGTTCTCGAAACGGGTCATCTGGAGCTCCACTATATTCTGAAGATGCGTCCTGCCCTTGGAGTCGGAGGAGCTGAAGATGATCTCCACGCCTATGTCCTCGGGCTTCAGGCGGCCGAGGTCGAGCACGACCTCGCTCTTCAGGGATTGTTGGGCGAAAGCACGTATGAGGCGTCGGGCTGGGTGTAGGAGATGGTCCTGATGTTGTTCCACTCCGACCTCACGAACTCCTTCCACTGCGCGATCTCACGGGCGGCCTTGGCGTTGTCGGCCATAAGCTCGTTGAAACGCCTGGCCTGGGGCTCGTAGTACTGGTTGCAGTAGTCGGTGAGCATGCGGTTGGTCGTGAAGTTGCAGGCGACCTGGGCTATGGTGTTCTTGATATAGCTGATCCACCTCTCCGAAAGGTTGGTCCTGGGGTCCACGTCGTAGTAGATCTCCGCAATCTCGTTCTCGATGGTGGCGTAGATGGTCGCCGCGTCGAGCTCGTTCTGATAGCTGGGGTCCTCGTAGGTTCTTTCGAGAGGAAGAGCCCAGCCGGCGCCCCCCTCCTTGTAGCCCTCGACCCACCATCCGTCGAGCACGGAGAAATGCATGACTCCGTTCATGGCGGCCTTCTCTCCGGAAGTTCCGGAAGCCTCCTGGGGTCTGGTAGGATTGTTGAGCCATACGTCGACTCCCTGCACCAGACGCTTGGCGAGCGTGATGTCGTAGCCCGCCACGAAGATGATCTTGCCGAGGAACCTGTCCTGCTTGGAAATCTCCACGATCTGCTTGATGAGGTCCTGGCCCGCTCCGTCGGCGGGATGGGCCTTGCCGGCGAAGATGAACTGGACAGGACGCTCGGGATTGTTCACGATGGCGTCGAGCCTGTCGAGGTCGCTGAAGAGCAGGGTCGCCCTCTTGTAGGTCGCGAAGCGGCGGGCGAAGCCTATGGTGAGCACGTCGTCCCTGAGATTCTCCTTGATGGTGACTATCTGGCTGGGGGTGTAGTGCGCGCTCTGGGCGGGGTCGGAAAGCCTCTCGTTGATAGCCTTGATGAGCTCCCTCTTGAGCAGCTTGCGGGTGTCCCAGATATCCTTGTCGGGGATGTTGTAGATGCCCTCGAAGCACTTCTTGTCGTAGTGGGAGGTCTTGAACTCGGGACCGAAGGCCTTGGCCTGAAGGGGCTTCCAGTCGCGGGCGTCCAGGTAGAATAATGGACGCCGTTAGTCACATAGCTGATGTAGAGCTCCTCGGGGAGGTAGCCGGGATACATGTTCGAGAAGATATGCTGGCTGACCTCGCCGTGAAGCTTGGAGACGCCGTTCACGTTCTGCGACATGTTGGCCGCGAGCACGCTCATCGAGAACTTCTCGTCACGGTTGTCGGGGTTGATCTTTCCGAGAGCCATCAGGGCATGCCAGTCGATGCCCACGGTCTGGGGGAAATAGCCGAGGTACTTGCCGAGCAGGCCCCTCGTCGAAAGCGTCGTGGCCCGCGGGCACGGGAGTGCGTCGTGAACAGTCCGGAAGCCCTGATCAGCTCCATGGACTCGTCGAAGGAGAGATGTCCCTCCTGCATGTATTCGCGCAGCCTCTCGAGACCGGCGAAGGCGGCATGTCCCTCGTTGTAGTGGTAGATGGTGGGATGGAAGCCGAGAGCGCGGAGAGCGCGCACGCCTCCGAGGCCGAGCAGGAGCTCCTGCTTCAGACGGTTCTCCCAGTCTCCGCCGTAGAGCTGGTGGGTCACCTGCCTGTCCTCCGGGATGTTGTCCTCATAGTCGGTGTCGAGAAGGTACAGGTCCGTGCGGCCTACCGCGACCTTCCATATCCTGGCGCTCATATCCCTGCCGGGGAGGGCGACCTTGATGGTCTTCCACACGCCGTTCTCGTCCTGGACGGGCTCCGCAGGAGTCTTGATGAAGTCCTGAGCCTGATATTCGGCCACCTGGTTGCCCTGGGGAGTCAGCCTCTGGTTGAAATATCCGTAGCGGTAGAAAAGACCGACTCCGACGAGGTTCACGTTCATGTCGCTGGCCTCCTTGAGATAGTCGCCGGCGAGTATGCCGAGGCCTCCGGAATAGATCTTGAGCGAGGTGTCGAGGCCGTACTCCATGCAGAAGTAGCCCACCGAAGGTTCGGTCCTTTCGCTCTTCTTGGCCATGTAGGCGTTGAACTGGGCCATCACCTTGTCGAGACGGCCGAGGAATTCAACGTCCTTGGCGAGTTCCATGTATCTCTTGAGACTTACCTTGTCGAGTATCTCCATCGGATTATGGCCTGACCTGTGCCAGATGTCCTTGTCCACGCTCTTGAAAAGAGCCTTCGCCTCGTCATTCCAGCACCACCAGAGATTATGGCACAGCAACTCCAGGCCTGAAAGCTCTTCAGGAAGATGGCGGGTGACCATCACACTTCTCCAGGAAGGCGCTCCCAAATCGTTTCTGTTCATTTGCTACTTTTTTCCTCTAATGCGTTATCTACTCTTATCATGAAGTCGCTGAGCACGTTCATATAGTTTATGAACGCCTCATACGGCGTCGAATACGGGTTCATGCGGCTGTGGACCTCTCCGTCGGCGAAGAATTTGGTGCACATATAATAGAAATGGTCGCTCTCCTGAAGATGGCCGTAGTCCTCCAGAGGGCCTCGTCGTCGGCGAGGTTCAGCTTCCCCTCAAGCGAGTAAAGCTTGTGGAAGGCGTCCTGCTGGAGTTCGTTTCCGAGCCATGCGGAAAGGTCCTCTCCTCGTCGGCCCATGAGATGGGCTCGAGGCACCGAGAGGTCGCCCACCGGCTTGTGCTTCGTAGCGGCCCTTGAAGGGGTGACGAACTCGTACTCGCCGTCCTTGATCACTGCCGAAGGCAGCGCCGCCATGAAGTCGAAGATGCCGCAGTCTGCGCTCTGGTGCTCGCCGAAAGTCTCGTAGTCCATGAAGAGATTGATGATCTCCCCGTCGGAGGACTTGAGCCATGAAAGATACTTGTCGACGGTCAGAGGCCATTCCTGCCATCCCCTGCTTGAGAAGCGGAAGGCAATGTCGTCGCTCAGCGAATAGTTGCGGAGCAGCAGCCTGAGCTTCGGGTTCAGGTCGTTGTTGTAGACGTAGTTGGGGCTCTTCCATCCCATGATATGGCGTGCGCCCTCGGTCAGCATGGTCTTGAAGCCGAGTCCGAGAACGTCGCAGCCTATGCTGTCGGAATAGATGAGCTCGGTGTTGCGGAACACCTTCGGAGTCACCCCGAAATGCTCCTCGATCGCGGCCTTGTGCTTGAGCACCTGGTGCTTGAACTCGTCCTTGGAAGCCAGCGAGGCAAGGGTATGGTTGTATGTCTCGCAGAGGAACTCCACACTGCCTGTCTCGGCGAGCCTGCGGAAGCTCTCCACCACCTCGGGGGCGTAGCGGTCAAACTGCTCGAGGGCCGAGCCTGAAATCGAGAATGCGAGCTTGAACTTGCCCTTGGTCTCCTTTATGGCCTTGAGCAGGAGCTCGTTCATGGGAAGGTAGCACTTCTCGGCTATCCTCTTGAGGATGGCCCTGTTGGTAAATCGTCGTAGTAATGTGAGTCCTTACCGATGTCGAAGAAACGATAAAGACGGAGCCTCGTCGGTTGATGAACCTGGAAATAAAGGCAGATTGACTTCTTCATATTGTTATTTGACTACTGATTCATAAACTTTCTTGAGCTTCGCCGTGGCGTTGTTCCACTTCAGCTCGTTGACTTCATCATATCCGTGCTTGGTCGCGAAATGCGCGATCGCAGGATACTTGAGCAGGGCGTAGATGTCGTCCGCAAGGGCGTCCACATCCCAGAAGTCGACCTTGAGGGCATACTTGAGCACCTCGGCGGCTCCTGACTGATGGGAGATGATGCTGGGCACGTTCGAGCGCATGGCCTCGAGCGGCGATATTCCGAAAGGCTCGGATACCGAAGGCATGATGTAGACATCCGACAGCGCGAACATCTTCTGCACCTCCTGGCCTCTGAGGAAGCCGGTGAAGTGGAAGCGGTCGGAGATTCCGAGACGGGCCACATGGCGTATCGCACGGTTCATCATGTCGCCGCTTCCGGCCATCACGAAGCGCACGTTCTTCGTGCGCTTGAGCACCTTGGCGGCGGCTTCGATGAAGTATTCGGGTCCCTTCTGGAAGGTGATGCGGCCGAGGAAGGTCACGACCTTGTCCCTGACTCCCCTCTCGACCTGGATGTTGTCACGGCCGCTGAAGTCCACTGCGTTGTGGACTGTCACCACCTTGGCGGGGTCGATGCCGTACTTGTTGATCACTATGTTGCGCGTGAGGTCGCTCACGGTGACCACGCGGTCCGCGGCCTCCATGCCGTGCTTCTCGATCGCATAGACGCGGGAGTCGACCATGTCGTCGGTTCCGCGGTCGAAGGAGGTAGCATGTACATGGACCACGAGAGGCTTGCCGGTCAGTTCCTTGGCTGCCGCTCCGGCGAGATAGGTCAGCCAGTCGTGGGCGTGGATGAGGTCGAACTCGTCCTTGTGGGCCATCGCGATGGTCGCTCCCACCTGGGCGTAGCGGGCCACCTCCTCGAGAAGGTTGGCGCCGTACTTGCCGGAGAACTGTATCTTCTGGCCGAAGCCCACCGAAGCCTCGCGGGTATGGGTCTTGCGGAGCCTCTCGCGGCCTCGAAGTATTCGTCGGGGTCGACGTAGGGCACGATGTTGGAGTCGACCGTGATATATTTCACATGGTCTATGAACTCCTCGACCGTGTCGCTGATGTGGGCCACGGGCACGTCGCTGGCGTTGATGATTCTCGCGCAGCTCTGGTCCTCGTCGCCGTAGGCGTGGGGCATCACGAAAATGGTTTCGACGCCGTTGTGGGCAAGTCCCTTCACTATGCCCTCGCAGGCCGTTCCGAGTCCGCCGGCGATATGCGGCGGGAACTCCCATCCGAACATCAGAACTCTCATTTCTCTTCCTCCCTGTATTTATCCATGATATATTCGACACCGAGCAGGGCAGCCGTGCTCAGCGCAGATGAAATCGCTCCGTGGGGCTCGTGAGGGGATCTCCGTCGTAGAGTTCGGAGAAGGCTCCGACTCCGTGCTTGTTGAGGTCCTCATAGAAGCCTTCCATGAGCCATTCGGCCCTCTTCAGGAAGGAAGCACCCTTGATGCGGAACGAGACGCTGATATAGGGTTCGAGCAGGAAGGGTCTCGTGCTGCCCTGATGGTAGGCGAGGTCCCTGTCGGTCTGCGAGCCTTCGTAGACACCCTTTGTAGCTGCTGTCGCGGGGAGAAAGGGTGCGCACGCCCCTCGAGGTCACGAGCTCCCTGTCCATCACCCTGAGTATCGAAGGCACCACGAGTTCGTCGACCGGCTGGTACTTGACCACGATGGCGGCAAGCTGGTTGGGTCTGATCTCGAGATGCTGCCCGCTGTTGTCGACATAGTCGGCAAGGCAGCCGATCATGTCGTTCCAGAACGTCTTCTGGTAGTTCTCCAGGATGGTGTCGCGTATCGCGGACCACTTGGACACGAACTGGCTCCTCTTCGAGCCGTACTTGGTCTCCATCTCGATGGCGAAGCATACCGCGTTGTACCAGAAGGCGTTGGTCTCCACCTGGTAGCCCGCGCGCTCGGTGACGGGGCGTCCGCCGACGTAGGCGTTCATCCATGAGAGGGCGGTGTTGTCCTTCTGCGCCCAGAGCAGTCCGTTGGGCTGCATGGCGATCTCGCGGCGCTCGCCGGGCAGATAGCTTTCGAGTATTCCGCGGATTACGCTTCCGTATTTCTTCCATACGGCCTTCTCGTCGGCGCCGAAGGCTATGTACTGCTGGAGGTCGTTAGCCATCAGCAGCGGTGCCTCCACCTGGGTGGTGCGGCGGTAGAGCCTCTCCTGCTCGTCGGCGATGAGGTTGTCGAGTATCTCCTCGAACAGCTTGCCGTCGTTCATGCCGTAGAGCGTGAGTCCCGGAAGCGAGACCAGGGTCTCGCGCAGCAGTCCGGTGTAGAGCCAGGAATAGCCCGCGTGTATCTTCTTGCGGTTGTTATGGTTGGTGATCAGGGAATCGGCGCAGCGGCGCAGCTGGTCGCGGTATCCGGTGATTTCCCCGCGGCTCTTCACACCGGCGGTGAACTCGCGCTTGAGGTTTGCGGGCTCCTCCTGGGTTATGGAGGCGGATACGACCACGGAGCCGCCCTGCCTGAGGGTCATCTCGAAGGTTCCGGGCACGAGCAGGTCCTCCATGCAGTCGAAACCGCGGCGGCGCTCGTCGGAGTAGGTGATGTTGTTGTACCAGCAGGGGTCAGCGGTGAAGCGGGCCTTGGAATCGCTGATCTGGATGTTGAGGGCCGGGAAGTTGGCGGACATCCTGAACGACATTCCGTTCTGGATCTCGGAGCCGTAGACGTTGGCTTCGGCATTCTGATGAGTGAGCGCGTGCACGTTGCGGAAGGCGAGGAAGGGCTTGAGCTGCAGCTTGACAGATGCAGGCGACTTGAGCAGCTCGTACTTGATGAGAATCTGGTCCCTGTCCTCGGAGAGAAGCAGGCTCTTGCGCAGCAGCATCTCCCCCACCTGATAGGTTATCTGAGGGACGCCGTCCGCGTCGAAGTCCACCACGTACTTGTGGCCTCTCGGCTCGTAGGTCTCCCCGTAGCAGTGGATGCCCAGGTTGAACTGCTTGCCGTTCACGACAAGGCTCTCGTCGAGCGAGGACAGAAGCAGGAACCTGTCGCCGCCGAAACGGTCAAGCGTCACGGCCAGCAGACCGTGGTAGCGCCTGGTGTTGCAGGTCACGATGGACGTGTTGCAATAGGCTCCGGTCTTGTTCGCGCAGATGATCTCCCTCTTCAGCGAATAAGCCAGGTTCACAAGCTCAGACTTGTTGAATTTTAAAAATGCCATAATAACCTATATAGTTTTCTTCAACACAATCGCAACTCTGGACGGAAGATACAGCGACAGGCAGCCACCGGCCGTAGAGTGACGCTCTCCGCTCTGCAGACGCGAGAAACCGTCGAATTCGGGGTCGTCGGAGCTGAAGGCCATGACATACTCCCCTTCCGGGGCAGCAAACCTGAAATTCTCATAGGATGCCGTAGGGTTGAAATTGAACGCAAATATACTATTTCCCCTGCTGAATATCAAAACTTTCCTCTCTTCGTCGACATAGAGCTGCACGGGGCGGGAGTTCAGGATTTTCTCTTCGCGCACGTAATGGATCATGCGGGAGTCGAATCGCGCAGGCGCCGTAGCGCAGGAGACCGTTGTCGGCGAGGCTCCACTGCCTGCGGGCGTATTTGTAGACCAGCCGTTGCCCTCGCGGGGAAGTCTATCCATTCGGGATGGCCGAATTCGTTGCCCATGAAATTGAGGTAGCCGCCTCCGCAGGTCGCCAGGGTCACGAGGCGTATCATCTTGTGCAGGGCCAACTCCTCTGTCGACCAGAAGGTTCTGCGAGCCCTTGTTCATGCCCCAGTACATCTCCTTGTCGATGAGGCGGAAGATTATGGTCTTGTCGCCCACGAGAGCCTGGTCGTGGCACTCGGCGTAGGAGACGGTCTTCTCGTCGGCGCGCTTGTTGGTGAGCTCCCACCAGATGGCGCCCATGCTCCACTGCTCGTCGCTGAGCTCCTTTATCCACTTGATCCAGTGGTCGGCTATGCCCATCGCCATACGGAAGTCGAAGCCCACGCCTCCGGCCTCGAAGGGTGCGGCCAGACCGGCCATTCCGCTGACATCCTCGGCTATGGTGATCGCGTTGGGGTTGATTTCGTGTATCAGCATGTTGGCGAGCGCGAGATAGCTCACGGCGTTCTCGTCGACGCCTCCGTCGAAATATGCGTCATAGCTGCCGAAGTCGCGGCCCAGGCCGTGGTCCCAGTAGAGCATGCTGGTGACCCCGTCGAAGCGGAAGCCGTCGAAGTGGTATTCCTCCAGCCAGAACTTGCAGTTGGACAGCAGGAAATACTTGACCTCGTCCTTGCCGTAGTCGAAGCAGCGGGTGCCCCAGGCGGGGTGATAGCCGGCGCCTCCCTTGTAGAAATAGAGGTCGTCATGGCCGTCCAGCTTGCTGAGACCCTCGTTCTCGTTGCCCACGGCGTGCGAATGCACTATGTCCATGACCACGGCGATACCCATCTTGTGGGCCTCGTCGACCAGGGCCTTGAACTCCTCGGGAGTGCCGAAACGCGAGCTCAGAGCGAAGAAGTTGGAGACCTGATAGCCGAAGGAGCCGTAGTACGGATGCTCCTGCAGGGCCATTATCTGCAGCACGTTGTAGCCGAGCGCCCTGACTCTCGGGAGCACGTTGCGGCGGAATTCGTCGAAGCCCGCGACCTTCTCCTCCTCGGAGCTCATGCCTATGTGGCACTCGTAGATCAGCGGATGGGGGCGCTTGCCTGGCCGGCGGTGCTTCCAAACATAGGGCTCGGGATCCCAGACCTGTGCGGAGAATATCTTCGTCTCGGGATCCTGCACCACCCTGGTCACGTAGGCCGGCAGCCTTTCGCCGCCGCCTCCGGGCCATTCTATCCAGAGCTTGTAGAGTTCGCCGTGGCGCAGGAAGACGGAAGGCAGCCTGAGTTCCCAGTTGCCCTGCCCGACGGGGTTGAAGGCGTAGGCCTCGGTGCGCTTCCAGTTGTTGCAGTCGCCTATGAGAAAGATGCGGGTGGCGTTGGGCGCCCATTCCCGTATCACCCAGGAGTCGCCTTCGCGATGGAGGGGATAATAGATGTGGTTGTTGACGGACGCAGACAGCGGCCCGTCGCCCGCCAGCTTCCTCCTGTCTGCCAGAATATGCTCGTGGCGAGCGTCGACGGCAGCCTTGTAGGGTTTCAGCCAGGGGTCGGTCACATAGATTTTCTTAGTCATAAGTTATCAGTTTTAGTTCTTAGTGTCCTCAGATATTCACGGCACTTCCCGACGAGCTCGTCGGAGCGCCGTATGTATTTGTCTATGTCGTCAATGGCCGTGGAAGGATCTTCCACCTTCTCAGCAATGCGCTCCAGTTCCTCCAGGGCCTTCGCGTAGTCGAATTCTTCCATATCAGTTCAGCATTCCGCCGGCGGCGGGAAATCGCATCCGTAAAATTAACAATTTTTTCGGAACTCGCGCACCTCCGCGTCCAGGGATCCGTCGGCGAAAAGCACACGGATGCCGTCGCCCGGACGCACTGAAGCCGCCGACTTGAGCACGTGGCCGGAGGCGTCGGTGACCAGGGTGTAGCCTCTGGCGAGCAGGTTGCGCGGGTCCGCGGCCCTTATGCGCGCCGAAAGCAGGCCGAGAGCGGCGTCCATGGCCGAAAGGCGCGACGAGAATGCCAGCCGCAGACGTGTGCCGAAGGAGGCTATCCTCTCGTCCTCCGCGGCCAGCGCGTCGATGAACACGTCGGCAAGGGCGGTGGGGGTCTTCACGGCACAGTGGGCAACCATGTCGGCCACGTGGCTGTCGCGCTCATGGCCTATGGCGGTGTAGACGGGGATGCCGCAGTTGGCTATGGTGAAGCAGAGGCCGTAGTCGTCGAAGCAGGCGAGGTCGAGGGCGGAGCCGCCGCCGCGCAGAATCAGAATCGCGTCGTATTTCTCGGGGCCGACTCGACGGCGGCGATGGCGTCGCTTATCGATTCCGGAGCCGCCTCCCCCTGCATCGCGGCCTCGAAGAGACACACGTTGAACACGAAGCCGTAGTCGTTCTGCTCGAGATGCCGGCAGAAGTCGCCGAACCCCGCTGCATCGCGCGCTGAGATCACCGCCAGGTTTCCCGGCAGCGCGGGCGCTTCGAGCCGCTTCTGCCTGTCGATGAGCCCCTCCTCCTCCAGCCTGGCTATGGTCTGTCTGCGCTGGAGCTCGGCGGCCCCGACGGTAAGGGCGGGCTCAATCTCATAGATGGTGAGAGTGAGGCCGTAGAGTTCGCTGTAGCTGACCTGCACCGACGCGAGTATCTCCATTCCGGCAGCAATGTCCCCTCCTGCCGCCGCCCGGAAGAACACGCTGAGCGGACCATAGACGTTGCGCCAGATCACGGCCCTGGCCCTGGCCACGGTGCGCCCGTCACGGTTCCGGCAGAGCTCGATATAGCAGTGGCCGTTGGCCTTGACCTGCACCGAAGCCACCTCGGCGCACACCCACACCCTTGCGGGCAGGGTCTCCTCTATGCCTTCGCGCACCCGGCGCTGAAGCTCGTACAAATCGACAGTGTCTCTCATTTTCTTCAATTGCGGACTCTAAATTAGCACATAAACGCAACTTGAACAAGTTCAGGCGGCCACATATACGGCTGCGCCTCTGCAGAGCAAATAAATTTGTTCTGCTCACGGCTTCTTCGCAATTTGGCCTGACGGCCACATATACGGCTGCGCCTCGGCAATTGCAAACAAGTTTGCATTGCTCTCGGCTTCTTCGTAATTTGGCCTGGCGGCCACATATACGGCCGCGCCTCGGCAATTGCAAACAAGTTTGCATTGCTCTCGGCTTCTTCGTATATTTGCCACGATTTAGTTGTTATCGATTGTTTATGAAGATCTCCGAGGCCAAGTTTGCGGGAAGCAGCACCAGGGTTTGCCAGAAGCCGCGGAGAAAACTGCCTGAATTCGCGTTCATAGGAAGGTCCAACGTGGGCAAGTCCTCGCTCATCAACGCCCTGTGCGGGAGCAGCAGGCTCGCGATGACCTCCTCCACTCCGGGCAAGACCAGGCTGGTCAACCACTTCCTGGTCAACGACAGATGGTATCTGGTGGACCTGCCTGGCTACGGCTACGCCCGACTCGGAAGAAAGGGACGCGAGGAGATCGCGGCGGTCATCGACGACTATATCCTCAACTCCGAAGAGCTCGCGCTGCTCTTCGTGCTCATCGACTCCCGGCACGACATCGGGACGCTTGACAGAGACTTCATCGCAAGACTCGGAGAGGAAGGGATACCTTTCGCGATAGTGATGACCAAATGCGACAAGCAGGGGCCCAACGCGCTGGCGGCCCAGATAGAGAAGGACAGACAGCTGCTGCTGGAGAACTGGGAGGAGCTGCCGCCCATATTTCGAAAGCTCCTCGCTCGACGGCAGGGGCGTGCGGGAGATACTCCGCCATATCGAGAACACACTTAACTCATTAACTCCATAAGAAAATGTTACATTCCCACAGACTGGAACTCTTTGCATGCCGGGCCTCCGAAGACTTCGCGCGGAAGGTCATCGACAGCCTCAACAGGACAAAATCCCCGGAAGATCCCGAGATTCATCTCGGCGTGCTGGACGTCACCCAGTTCAGCGACGGTGAGTTTCAACCGATGTTCTCGGAAAGCGTGCGCGGCGCAGCCGTCTACATCATTCAGTCGACAGTTCCGCCCGCAGACAATCTTATGGAGCTCCTGCTCACCATCGACGCCGCCAAGCGCGCCTCCGCCGACAAGGTGGTGGCCGTGATGCCCTACTTCGGCTGGGCGAGGCAGGACCGCAAGGACCGCCCCCGCGTCGCCATAGGCGCCAAGCTCGTGGCCAACCTTCTGCGCGCCGCAGGAGCCGACCGGGTGATGGCCTGCGACCTCCACGCCGAACAGATCCAGGGCTTCTTCGACATACCCCTCGACCACATCTACGCCAGCAAGGTGTTCATCCCCTATATCCAAAGCCTCAACATCGAGAACCTCGCGATAGCCGCGCCCGACATGGGAGGGGCCAAGAGGGCCAACGCCTACGCCCGGGAGCTCGACGCCTCGGTGATCATCTGCCACAAGACCCGCGAACGCGCCAACGTGGTCGGCTCCATCACCGCCATCGGCGACGTGGAGGGCAAGAACATCATCATAGTCGACGACATGATAGACACCGCCGGCACCCTGTGCAAGGCGGCCGAGCTGCTGGTCAGCAAGGGCGCCAGGAGCGTGCGCGCCTGCGCGACCCACGGAATCTTCTCCGGCGAAGCCGTCAGGAGAATCCACGACTCCGTGCTCTCGGAGGTGTTCATCACCGACACGGTGCCCCACCCCGAGCTCGCCGCCGACCCCAAGATCAGGATAGTGACGATGACCGAAGTCTTCGCCAGCATCATCCACAAAGTCTACAACTACGAGTCAATAAGCAAGGATTTCGTATATTGATATGAAAGTTTTCCTCCTCTCCGTCGTCATAGTGGCCCTCTGCGTGTTCGGATTGTGCTTCAACATAATCTTCCGCAAGAAGGACTTTCCCCACTATGACGTGGGGTCGAACGAGGAGATGCGCAAGCTCGGCATCCGCTGCTACAAGGACGAGGACGCCGCGCTTCACTCTAAAAAATGCACGGGCAACTACAGCGACGCCTGCAAAGAATGCAAGTTATATGAGTCTGGTAGCCATAATAGGAAGGCCTAACGTAGGCAAGTCCACCCTTTTCAACCGCCTCGTGGGAATGAGGCAGGCCATAGTCGACGACACCGCCGGAGTCACCAGGGACCGGCATTACGGACGCTGCGAATGGTGCGGCCGGGAGTTCTCCGTGGTCGACACCGGAGGCTACACCACCAATTCGGACGATGTGTTCGAGAGCGCGATACGCTCCCAGGTGCAGATAGCCATCGACGAAGCCGACGCCGTGATATTCATGGTGGAGGCCGGAACCGGCATAACCGACTACGACGCCGAGATCGCCGACATACTGCGCCGCGCCAGGAAGCCGGTGATACTCTGCGTCAACAAGGTCGATTCCGGCGACAAGCTGTTCGACACCTACCAGTTCTACTCCCTCGGACTCGGCGAGATCTACAGCATCTCGGCGGCCAACGGCAGCGGCACGGGCGACCTGCTCGACGCCGTGGCAGCCGCGCTTCCCGAGGAAGCAGACGGGCCCGACCCCTACGCCGGCCTGCCGAGAATAGCCATCGTGGGCAAGCCCAACGTGGGCAAGTCCTCGCTGACAAACGCGCTGCTCGGGGAGGAGCGCAACATCGTCACCCCCGTGGCCGGCACCACCCGCGACGCCGTGGAGACCCACTACAACAAGTTCGGCTTCGAATTCATGCTCGTGGACACCGCGGGCATACGCCGCAAGACCAAGGTCCGCGAAGACCTCGAGTTCTATTCGGTGATGCGCTCGATACGCGCCATAGAGCACTCCGACATCTGCATACTGATGATAGACGCCACCACCGGAATGGAGGCGCAGGACATGCACATCTTCAACCTGATCCTGAAGAACCGGAAAGGCTGCGTGCTGGTAGTGAACAAGTGGGACCTCTTCATCAAGGACTCCAACACCATGAAGGACTACTCCGACTCGCTCCGCCAGAGGCTCGCCCCGTTCAGCGACATCCCCGTGATCTTCACCTCGGTGGTCAAGATGCAGCGCATACAGGACGTGCTGCAGGCCGCAACGGAAGTCTATGCCAACTACTCACGCAAGATTCCCACGGCGCAGCTCAACGAGGTCATGCTGCCGATAATCGAGGAGACTCCGCCTCCGGCATGGAAGGGCAAGTACGTCAAAATCAAGTACATCACCCAGCTGCCCACCCGTTTCCCGGCCTTTGCGTTCTTCTGCAACCTTCCGCAGTACATAAAGGACCCCTACAAGCGCTTCCTGGAGAACCAGCTGCGGCAGAACTTCAGCCTCACCGGCTGTCCGGTACAGATCTACTGCCGCCAGAAATAGGATAGCATATCGTGAAGCATGCCCCGCCGAGAGCGAATGAGCGGCTGTAGCTGATCGTCGCGCCGCTGCGCTCCAGTATGTTCCTGCAAATCGCGAGACCCAGTCCGGAGCCTCCGTCCTTCGTCGTGAAATTGGGGGTGAACAGCCTCTCCACGTTCTTTTCGGCCACTCCGGGGCCGTTGTCCTCGAATACTATGTCATAGCAGCCCTCCTTCGTCGAGGATAGGCGCAGCGACACTCCTATCCGGCCGCCCTCCTTGTCGCCTATGGCCTGGATGGCGTTGTTGAGCAGGTTCACGAACACGCGGGTGAGCTGGGGCTTGGGGGCGAGCACCCTGGCGTCGCTGAGGCCCAGGTATCCGATGGTGATGTTGCTTCGGTTGTCGAACATCGACACTTCGCTCTGCAGCATCTTGTCGAGATCCACCTCGACGGGCTCTTCGGAATAGAGCTTGGCGAAGGTGGAGAAGTCCTCGGCGGTCTTCGCCAGAATGTCGATGTGCTCGAGCAGCACGGAGCTGGCCTCGTCGAAAATCTCTATCCAGCGGGGGTCGCCCTTCTCCTTGAGGCGCCTGACTCTCTGCACCTGAAGCATCATGGGGGTCAGAGGATTCTTGATCTCGTGGGCCACCTGACGTGCCATCTCGCTCCAGGCCTTGTCCCTCTCCGCCGCGGCCAGCTTGCGGGAGCTCTCGCTGAGCTTGCTGACCATGCTGTTGTAGGCCTGCACGATGGAGTAGACCTCGTCCTTGTGGTCATATTCTATTGGTTCGAGGGAGTCGATGCCGCCGTTGTCCATCTTGCGGCTCATCTCGCTGAGCGGGCGGAACAGCCGGTCGACCACTGCGGTGACCACGAACATCATCAGCAGCAGGAGCAGCAGGAAGAACGACACTATGCTCACCGCATGGGTGATGGTGTCCACTCCGAAATCGAAGTTCTCGCCGCTGTAGGGCGAGGCGATTATCGCGATGATGCCGCCGTTGCCGCCTATGATCGGCGCGTACATGCTGTAGTATCTGGCCCGTCCGGCCTTCTCCTGGAATATGCAGTAGCGCTGATGGCCGTAGATGATGTTGCCGTAGGCCTCCCCGCTGATGCGCCCGCTGAGCATCATCCGCTCGAACACGAAGGGCGTGGTCGTGGCGAGCACCGTTCCCGCGGGAGAATAGACGGTGATGTCGGAATCGGTGTCGGCGCTGATGCGCCTGATCAGCCGCAGCAGGTTCCCCCTGTCGATGAAGCTGCCCACATCGGACGCCTCCGCCTCTACCATGGCGGTCAGGGAGCTTATCCTGTCGGACATCGCGGTGTTGAGGTTGTTCTCGTTGCGGTTGTAGACGTAGACCACGCTCACGACCGAGAAGAGCGTCAGCGTGACCACCTGGGAGATTATCAGAACGCCCCTGATGCGGGTGCGGAAATAGCTTTCCTTGAATATGATGGGCTTCTCCCTGCCCATGAGCAGGGAGAACAGGGCGAGCAGGAGGAACTCCACCAGGGCCAGGAACAGGACGGCCTCGGCATAGGTCAGGGCGGTGATCTTGGCGCGCGACAGCACCATCGCCTCCCTCTCGCCCACGCGTGTCACGAAATGGATGTGGTCGTTCTTGAGGATATGGTCGGCCCCGTCGACATAGATGCTGCCGTATTCGTGCTCGTCGAGCATCGTGGGATAGGCGTAGTCGCCGCGGTTCTCCTTGAGTTCGTAGCCCTCGTAGCGGGCGTAGGAGAAGCCGTCGGGGAGCGCCACCCTGCCCGGAGGAGCGAGGCCGAATATGTCGGCGTAGCCGCTGCGGCTGCCCATGTCCCGGGACTCCAGCTGCAGCATCACCCTGGAGATGCTGCCGTCCTCGAGCAGATAGAGGAACACTCCGATGTAGTAGGAGCGCCCGCTGTCCCTGCGCACGTACAGGAAGCGCGAATTGTCGGCGACAGTCTGGCCTCCTCTCACGAGTGAGTTGTAGAGAGCCGCCGAAGCGCGGTTGTTGTTGCTCTGGTTGAACACGTAGACGGTCACCGCGTAGTTCATGTCGCGACGCGAGAAATAATTGACCAGGATGCGGTTCTGTATGGTGTTCGCCGTGTTCTCGAATCCCGAGAAGGCGGCGATTATCGGGTCTTCGGCGATCTGGTTCTCGATGCCACGCAGGTAGAGCTCGAGCGAAATGTCCCGGTCGAACGCGAGCCTGTTGGCGAGCATCTCCATGCGGCTCTCCTCCTTGCGGAAACCGAGCACTCCGGTGGTGCAGACGAGGTACCCCGCGATCACCGCCGCATAGACGACGCGGCTGCGCATCGAGAAGGCGTCGTATTTCAGGGAATAGAACTCGAAGGCCACCGGACGGTAGAGCTGGAGCAGCAGCGGGACGCTCATGAGCATCGTGATGAAGGAGACATAGACCACCACGCTGAAGGTCGAGATGCCGGACAGACGGTAGAGCTCGAGATTCAGTCCGGAATTCAGAATTATGCTCCTGAAACCGAAGAAGGTGAAGGTGAGTATGCCGGCGACCGCCAGCAACAGGGCGGCAAGGCTGAGGTTGGCCGCGGTCCGGCTGCGGATGCGGCTGCACAGCGCGTCGCGCACGATGTACAGAGCTAGCGCCGTCATCAGTATGGCCAGATTGATGAGCACGACCGCCCCCAGCGAATACAGCACTCCGTTGCCGGCGTAGATTCGCGGGGAGAATATGACGTACTGGTCGCTGATCGACCAGCCCAGGCCGTATATCGCGCAGACCACGACAAACATGCCCAGAAGCACCAGACGCAGTCGCCTGAGGGTGCGGCTCGACGACAGCCAGAACAAGGCTCCGACAAACGCCATCGCAAGGCCTATCCAGAGCACGAAGGACACCGAGTGGCCGGGATTCCTGAGAGACTCCTGCACGAGCTTGAACTGGGGCCGTCCCATCACTGTCACGGCGGCTCCGCCGTCGGTGGAGATGGGCCTCACGCTCAGGTAGGCCGGAATCTTGAGCTGCTCGTTGACTTCCTGAACCCCTCTCTGGCCTCTGGAGCCGGCTATCTTCAGGCCTCCTATCACCAGGCAGTCGTCTTCGGCGAGGGTCTTGGCGAGGTACCAGTCGGTGCCCAGGCTCACGAAACTCAGTGTGTCCGCGACCGCTGCGAGCGGGGACTCGAGAGAATAGTCGGAGCTGGCGAGGAGCGGGGCGTAGACGCGGTACTGGAGATTGTCGTTGTATATCGGGAATTCGTTGCACCAGGACTGCAGGGTGTCGCTGCAGTAGCGGTAGATCACCATGTCGTCCGGCAGACCGTCCAGTTCGAGCCAGCCGGAATGATCCTCCTCCATCGCCATGGCCATGAAGGACTCGAGCTTCACCACCCTGTGTTCGACCGCGGCCGACACTCGCCTGGCCACAACCTCAGGGTTGTTCGACAGGCTGAAGGGGCCGAAGGCGATAACCATCAGCACCACGCCGGCGAATGTCAGCACCAGCGAGGATACATCTTTTATTTTGCGCTTCGTTTTCACTCGTGATGATACGGTTCACCTCTTATTATCGTGAAGGCACGGTAGAGCTGCTCTGCAAAAATCGTTCTAACCATCTGATGGGAGAAGGTCATTTCGGAAAGAGACATCTTCCAGTCCGCCCTGGCATATACCTCCGGAGAGAAGCCGTAGGCTCCGCCTACCACGAACACGAGGTCTCCCGCCGCATGGGCCATCCTGTCCTGAAGCCAGGCCGCGAACTCCGCCGAACGGTACTGCCGTCCGTGCTCGTCGAGCAGCACCACGTAGTCGGAAGGCTTCAGCTGCCTGAGCAGCAGAGCGCCCTCCCTGGCCTTTATCTGGTCGCGGCTGAGCGCCGAAACGTTCTTCAGCCCGGGAATCTCGGCCAGTTCGAAGCCGGCATAGTGCCTGAGCCTGGACACATAGAGGTCCAGCCCGGTCCTGACCCAGGCCACGTCGGTCCTGCCCATTGTCAACAGCGTAATCTTCATGCCTTTATGACTGGACACAAATATAATTACGTGGCTTGATATTTGCAAAACAAGCAGCCGTGCCGAACTTCATGAAAATAACCGCAGCCTCGTTCCTGCTGCTTCTATGCCTGAACTTGTCCGCCCAGTCGGAGAGGTACGACGTATTCCTTCCCATCAGCAAGTACATGCTCAAGGGCGACGCCGAATGTCTCTCGGCGTGGTTCGACGACAACCTCGACCTGAGCATAATCAGCGAGGAGAACACCGCGAGCAAGGCCCAGGCCAAGCAGATACTCAAGGCCTTCTTCTCATCCCACACCCCGCAGTCGTTCGACATCACCCACGCGGCCGAGAAAGCCAACATGAAATACGCTCTCGGCAGCCTCACGGCGGGAGGCGAGGACTTCATGGTCACGATATTCGTAAGTTCAAAAGGCCGGGACTACAAGATACAACAACTGAAAATCGAGCGCATGTAGCAACATACGCCCGATTTTTTCTTTCAGTCGGATTGTTCCGGCTACACCCTCTGTCCGTAGGAGCGGTCGGTGGTGTTGACGGTGATCCTGTCGCCGGTCTCGATGAAGAGGGGAACCATGATCTTGGCTCCGGTCTCGAGGGTCACTTCCTTGAGGGCGGAGGTGGACGCGGTGTTGCCCTTCACGGCAGGCTCGGAATATGTGACTTCCAGCGTCACATAGGTGGGGAGCTCGCAGGTGAGGCACCTCTCCTCGCCGACCACGAACATCATCTCGACATGCTGGCCCTCCTTCATGAGGTCAGCGTTCTCGACCACGTCCTTGGGCAGGAGAATCTGCTCGAAGGTCTCCTCGTGCATGAAGTTGTATCCGTCCTCCTCGGCATAGAGGAACTGGTAGGGGCGGCGCTCCACGTCGATGGTCTCGATCTTCGCACCGGCGGTGAAGGTGTTGTCCAGAATTCGGCCGTTCTCAAGATTGCGGAGCTTGGTCTTCACGAAGGCGGGACCCTTTCCCGGCTTCACGTGCTGGAACCATACTATCTGACAAGGCTTGTCGTTGAACTTGAGATAAAGACCGTTTTTGAAATCTGCTGTTGTTGCCATAAATATTTATTCTTGAATCATTTCGTTGACATCATGCAAAAATAGTCAATCGGCGGAACTAATGCAAATTTTCCACTGCGGCGGCCACTTTCTCGAGCAGCCACTTGGGCGTGGAGGTCGCCCCGCACACCCCCACGCTGTCGCCGGGACGGAACCAGTCCGCCCGCAGCCCGTCGGCCGAAAGCACGTGGTGGGTCCTGGGGTTCTCGCCCAGGCAGAGGTCGAAGAGCACCTTTCCGTTCGAGCTCTCCCGGCCCGACACGAAGACTATGACGTCGTGCGACCTGGCGAATTCGGCCAGTTCCCGGTGGCGTGAGGCCACCTGACGGCAGATGGTGTCGTGGACGGTGAGCTCCGCCCCGTCCTTCATCATCCCCTCGAGGTAGGTGCGGAGTTCGCGGTAGCCGTCGGGGTTCATTGTGGTCTGTGAAAAGAGTTCCATGTCGGCGTCAGTGCGCAGCGCTCCGCTCTCCACGAGCCGCACGGCATGCTCCGGGCTCTGTACGACCAGCACGTCGCCTCCGACCTGACCCACGAGCCCGAGCACCTCGGGATGCCCCTCCTTGCCGAAAATGACCACCTTGCCGCGGCCTTCGAGCCGAGCGTGGGCCGAGCGTATGTCCTTCTGGAGCCTGAGCACCACCGGGCAGGTGCAGTCGATTATTCGGTAGCCCAGGGAGGCGGCCGTGCGGTAGACCGCGGGCGGCTCGCCGTGGGCCCTGACCAGCAGGGGCTCCCCTTCGGCGCGTTCGAGGTCCGGCAGCGACGCGACGTCCACGGTCACGAGCCCCAGGGACTCGAGCCGCGAGAGCTCCTCCTCGTTGTGGACTATTGCCCCGAGAGAATACAGCCGGCCTCCGTAATTGGCGAGCTGGTCCTCGGCGGCCTTGATCGCCCGTATCACCCCTCCGCAGAAACCGGAGTTGGCGTCGATCTCGACCTTCATCATAGTATCCCGAATTTCCCCTGGATCAGACCCGTTATCCATGCGAGCTCCTCCTCCATGGTCATGTCGGAGTTGTCGAGCCCGAAGGCGTCGTCCGCCCTCCGCAGAGGCGAGGCCTCCCTGTGGGAGTCTATGTAGTCGCGCTGCTGGATGTTGGCGAGGACCTCGGCGAAATCGGGGTCGCCGCCCCGGGCCTTCATCTCGTCGTAGCGCCGGCGGGCCCTGACTTCCGCGCTCGCCGTCATGAAGATCTTGAGCTCCGCGTCCGGGAAGACGGCGGTGCCTATGTCGCGGCCGTCCATGACCACCCGCCCGCCGGAGGCGAGACGGTGCAGGCAGGCGTCCACCCATTCCCTGACATAGGGCACCGCGGCTATGGGGCTGACCTGCGAGGACACCTTCATGGAACGTATGTCGCTCTCCACGCAGCGTTCGCCGATATACGTCCTGCCGTCGGCGCCGAAATGCACCTCGAGCCGGCCGAGCGAAGCCTCGAGTCCGGGCGAGATCTCGCCGGCGTCGGAAATCAGCCCGGTCTCCTGCGCATGCAGGGTCACCGCCCTGTAGAGGGCGCCGGAGTCGAGATAGAGGAAGCCGAACCTCCTGGCTATCAGTCTGGCGAAAGTGCTCTTGCCGGTGGATGAATAGCCGTCGACGGCTATGGTTATGTCGGGTATGTTCATGGCGTTCTATTCTGATTTGGCGGCGGCCTGTCTGGCGAGGTGCTCGGCCCTGGCCCTCTCGACCGAAACCGAACGTTTGAGCACGAATCCGGAGCCGAGGTACTTGGTGCGCACGTCGTCGTCGGACGCGAGCTGGGCGGGGGTGCCCTCCTGAAGGATGGAGCCCTCATAGAGCAGGTATGCCCTGTCAGTGATGGCCAGGGTCTCGCCCACGTTGTGGTCGGTGATTATCACTCCGATGTTGCGGTATTTGAGCTTGGCTATGATATACTGTATGTCCTCCACCGCTATGGGGTCCACTCCGGCGAAAGGCTCGTCCAGCAGGATGAACTTCGGGTCTATGGCCAGCGCCCGGGCGATCTCGCAGCGTCGGCGCTCGCCTCCGGAGAGCTGGATCCCGAGCGACTTGCGCACCTTGGAGAGGTTGAACTCGTCGATCAGCGACTCCAGGCGCTCGTGCCTCTCCTTCGCCGGCATGCCTTTCATCTCCATGACCGACACTATGTTGTCCTCGACGGACATCTTGCGAAAGACGGAAGCGTCCTGGGGCAGGTAGCCTACGCCCTTCTGGGCGCGCTTGTACATAGGGAGCGAGGTGATCTCCTCGTCGTCGAGGAAGACCCTGCCCTCGTTGGGCACTATCTGTCCGGTTATCATGTAGAAGCTCGTGGTCTTGCCGGCTCCGTTGGGGCCGAGGAAGCCTACTATCTCCCCCTGGCGCACCTCCATCGACACGCCCTTGACCACGGTCCTCATACCGTATTTCTTCACGAGGTTTTCGCAGCGAAGTTTCATCTCTGTTGCTTGTTATTTGATGTCAAGGGCCAGGTCCACGACCAGGTTCTTGACTTCGGCGTTCTTCTTCATAAGGTCCTCGGCCTTCTCGGCGGGCATGTACTTGCGCTCGTCATCGTTCTTCTCGACCGGAAGCACGTATGGCTGGAGCCTCAGCGCGGCGCAGCCGGTGAGCTTGCAGAAACGGCCTTCCAGGTCGCGCAGCACCTTCTCCTCTATCCACTTCTTCTGGGCCTCGTTGACCACGGAGAACTCCACCACCTTGCGGCCGTCCTGCATACCGGCGTCCATTCTGAGCTTTGCGTGGGAGAGGGCGTTGGAGAGACGGGGCTGGGAGCCGTACTGGGCCGAGAGTTCCTGCCATCTGGCGCATATCTCCTCGTCGGAGGGGAAGGCGTCCTCCTTCTCCACGGAGGCGGCAGGCTGCTCGGGAACCGTCTCCTCGTCCTCCGTCATGAGCGACGAGAGCGACAGGGAGGCGCCCGACTTCGCGCGGCGGCGCGCAGGTTCCGCTGCTTCGGCAGGCGCTGCAGGCTGAGGAGCAGGGACCGAAGTTTCCGCGGATGCAGGCTCGGGCTTCACCGGAGCCGGGGCGGAAACCGGGGCGGGAGCGGGAGCCGGTTCGGGCTTCCGGGCGACGGCAGGCTCGCGGGCAGCAGGTGCTTCCGCGACAGGGGCGGCCTGGGCCTGCGGCGCAGGAGCGGCAGCCGTCCGGACAGGTGCTGCCGTAACGTCAGACGACGGGGCCGCATTCAGGAAGGCCAGCTTCATCAGCGCGAACTCTATGTGCAGCCTCTGGTTGGAAGACGTCCTGTAGCCGGCCTCGCACTGCGAGCACACCCCGAGCGCGTCGTAGAGGAACTTGACGGAGCAGCGGGCGGCCTGGTCGGCATATCGCCGGCGCAGAGAGTCGGGGAGGTCCAGCAGGGACTCCAGCCCTCCGGTACGGCTCACGAGCAGGTCGCGCAGGTGGGAGCCCAGCGCTGATATGAAATACAGGGCGTTGAAGCCCTTGGAAAGTATCTCGTCGAAGATCATCAGGGCCCCGCCGTAATCGCCGGCCAGGAAGTTGTCGACCAGGCGGAAGCAGTACTCGTAGTCGAGCACGTTCAGGTTGTGCAGCACGTCCTCGTATCTGACCTCCGTCCCGCAGAACGCCACCGTCTGGTCGAAGATGGTCAATGCGTCGCGCATCGCCCCGTCGGCCTTATGGGCTATCACATGCAGGGACTCGTCGTCTATGCTGACATTCTCCCTGTCGGCTATCGACCTGAGGTTGCGTACTATGTCCGGCACGCCGATGCGGTTGAAGTCGTAGGTCTGGCAGCGGCTGAGGATGGTGGGGAGTATCTTGTGCTTCTCCGTGGTGGCGAGGATGAAGACGGCATGTGCGGGCGGTTCCTCGAGCGTCTTCAGGAAGGCGTTGAAGGCCGCGGCGGAGAGCATGTGGACCTCGTCTATGATGTACACGGAATACCTGCCGGTCTGGGGCGGAATCTGCACCTGGTCCATGAGGTTCTTGATGTCGTCGACCCCGTTGTTGGAGGCGGCGTCAAGCTCGTGTATGCAGTAGGAGCGGCCCTCTTTGAACGAGATGCAGGACTCGCATTCTCCGCAGGGTTCGAGGTCGGGGCCGGGGTCGGCGCAGTTGATGGTCTTGGCGAAGATTCTCGCCGTGCTGGTCTTGCCGACTCCCCTCGGTCCGCAGAACAAGTATGCGTGGGCAAGCTGCCCGCGCAGTATCGAGTTTTTGAGCGTCTTCGCTATATTGTCCTGACCTATAAGCGATACGAAGGTGTCAGGACGATACTTGCGAGCCGATACTACATAGTCTGACATAGATTACAAATGTAATGATTAATTCGTAACTTTGGGCTATGAAACCTCTCCTGACCAAAATTTTTATCGCTCTGGCCCTGCTCTTCATCTGCCTCCCGTCCCAGGGTCAGAAGATGTACACCCGCAAGGCAAGGCTCGAGGACTTCCCAGCCCGAACGCTCAAGGTGGTGGCCGGCGGACAGTCGCTGCTGGAGCTCTGCCTGAGGGAGGAAGTGTCCTCGCGCTGGAGAGTCTCACCCTTCGAATTCTGCACCGCCGACGAATACCGGGAGCTCCGCGAGGACAACGGCTATTACTTCCTCACCGTAGGCACCCTGGACGGCATAGCCTTCCCTCTCGCTGAGCAAGGGAGGCCGCGACGACGAGAGCGACAACCTGAAGAAGCCTTTCGAGGTGGTCAGGATCCCCATAGCCGAGGCGGCGGCCCCGAGCGGCAGGGCGCTGATGTACATGGGGGCCTTCGTGGACATCTTGCAGAACTTCGCCGGAGAGGCCGTTATGTCCGAACAGGCGGCCTATGCCGGGCTCAGGTTCAACAACAGGCTCAGCCTTGAGGGCAGGAAGGTCCTGCTCGACCCCGATGAGGCCGACTCGGCATATCAGGCCGGAGACTCCGGAGTCGTGACGGGCCTGGTCATCACCCCCTCCGCGCCGGGAGACCACTGCTACAAGATGCTGATAACCCCCGACACCCATGAAATCCTGTATTTCAGCCGCGCCAGATACAGGGACGCCTCGGACGGAGCCTTCACGGCGGCTGAAATCCGACAATTCGAACGCAGAAATGGAATCATCCCTTGACAGATACCTGCGCGGGCACAGCAGCCTTCCCGGCGAAGCGCTCGCATGGATAGAGAAGCAGACCAACATCCGCACAAAATACCCGCAGATGCTCTCCGGCCCCGTGCAGGGTGAGCTCCTGAAGCTGCTCGTGCAGATATCCGGGGCGCGCAGAGCCCTGGAAGTCGGCTCCTTCACCGGATATTCCAGCGCATGCATCGCGCTCGGCCTGCCGGAAGACGGACACCTGGACGCCTTCGAGGTCAACGACGAGCTCGAGGACCTGATGCGTGAAGGCTGGGAGAAGGCGGGCGTCGGCGGCAGGATAAGCCTCCACCTGGGCGACGCGACGCGGCTGCTTCCGGAAATCGCCGGCGACGGGCAGCCGTATGACTTCGCTTTCATCGACGCCAACAAGCGGGAATATCTGCGCTACTACGAACTCGTGCTGCCGCTGCTGCGCAGCGGAGGGGTCATGGTGGCCGACGACGTGCTCTGGGACGGCAAGGTCTACGCCGACCCTGTTCCGCACGACGCCCAGACCGCAGGTCTCGTGGCGTTCAACGACTTTCGTAGCCGCGGACCCGCGCGTGGAGGTCGTGGTGCTGCCGCTGCGCGACGGGCTGTCGATAATACGGAAGAAGTGATTCCTCCGGCTGATGCCGGAACCTACAGATTCACGTAGTCGCGGACGTTGTCGGCGGAGACGGGTTCGTCGCCGAGAATCAGCAGGCGGTCCACCACGTTATCCAGTTCGCGTATGTTGCCCGGCCAGTTCTTGCGGCAGAGCAGCTGCACCGCTTCGGGCGAGAAGCTGCGCACGCGGCCTCCCTCGGTGTATTTCTTCAGGAAGAAGTCTATCAGCTGCGGGATGTCGTCGCGCCTCTCGTCCAAGGAAGGCACCTTTATCAGAATCACGCTGAGGCGGTGATAGAGGTCCTCGCGGAAACGTCCTTCGGAAATCTCCTTCAGCAGGTCCTTGTTGGTGGCCGCGATGACCCTGACGTCCACTTCGATGTCCTTGTCGGAGCCCACGCGCGAAAGTTTCCTCTCCTGCAGGACCCTGAGCACCTTTGCCTGGGCCGCCAGGCTCATGTCGCCTATCTCGTCGAGGAACAGAGTGCCGCCGTCGGCCTGCTCGAACTTGCCCTTGTGCTGCTTGATGGCCGATGTGAACGAGCCCTTCTCGTGTCCGAAAAGCTCGCTTTCGATGAGCTCGCCGGGTATCGCGGCACAATTCACCTCGACGAAGGGCATGGCGCTGCGGTTGCTCTGCTGGTGGAGATTGCGGGCCACCAGCTCCTTTACCGGAACCGTTGGGGCCGGTTATCAGGACCTCGCGTCGGTAGGGGCGACCTTGGCTATCATGTCGCGCACATGCTGGATGGGCGCGGAGCTTCCTATCATGTCGGCGCCGTAGACTTTCTTCTTGAGGGCCTTGTTCTGTATGGTGAGCGTCGTGCGCTCCGTTGCGTTGCGTATGGTGATCAGGATGCGGTTGAGGTCAAGCGGCTTCTGCACGAAGTCGAACGCCCCCTTCTTGATGCACTCCACCGCGGTGTCGATGTCGCCGTGGCCGGAGATCATCACTATGGCGGAGTCCACGCCCATCTCCACCAGTTTGCCGAGCACCTCGATGCCGTCCATTCCGGGCATCTTGATGTCGCAGAATATCACGTCGTAGCGTTCCTTCTCCACGCGGGCGAGTCCGGACGCTCCGTCCTCGGCGGTGTCCACCTCGTAGCCCTCGTCGGCGAGAATCTCGCCCATGGAGTTGCGTATCGCGCGTTCGTCGTCTATGATGAGAACCTTCATCTCTGCGTCAGTTTATCTGTGAACCGTTGGCCAGCACCTCCTGAGGGGTCAGGAAGCGCATCTTGCCGTCGCCCTGGCGGGCCATGAGTATCATTCCCCTGCTCTCGATGCCGCGTATGGTCCTAGGCTTGAGGTTGGCGAGTATGCATATCTGCCGGCCCTTCATGTCCTCGGGACCGTAGTATTCCGCTATTCCGGAGACTATCACGCGTGTGTCGATGCCGGTGTCGATGGTGAGCTTGAGCAACTTGTCGGTCTTGGGCACGCGCTCCGCCTCGAGCACGGTGGCGGTGCGGATGTCCAGCTTCTCGAAGTCCTCATAGGAGCACTCGGGCTTCTGGGGAGTGATTTTCTTCGCGGCCTCGGCGGCGGCTGCAGCCTCGTGCTCGGCCCTGATGGCGGCGAGCCTCGCGGTCTGGGCCTCGATGGCGTCGTCCTCCACCTTCGCGAAAAGCAGTTCGGCTTCTCCGAGGGCGTGGCCTTCGGGAAGAATGCCGGTGCGGCCTAGGCTGCTCCAGTCGAGCACCACCTCGCCCTCCCCGGAGGGAGTCACGGAAGTCTGCGCGTCGGCCACCGCAGTGCTGCAATAGGATGTGTGCTGCGCCGCGCCGTTCCTCTCGGGACGGTGGTCGAAGCCGGCCTCCAGCCGGACGCCGAGCATCCTGCGCAGCCTTCCGGCCGCGAACGGCGTGAAGGGCTCGAAGGCCAGGGCGAGGTCGCAGCATATCTGCAGCGAGATGTTGAGTATCGTGGCAGTCCTGTCGCGGTCGGTCTTGACGACCTTCCAGGGCTCGGTGTCGGAGATGTACTTGTTTCCGAGACGGGCGATGGACATCGCGTCCTTGAGAGCCTCGCGGAAGTGGAAATTTTCCAGATTCTTCTCAAGGGAGGCCTTGAGCACGGGTATCTGTCCGAGAAGCTCGGTGTCGACGGGTTCGAGGCTGCCGCAGGCGGGCACCCTGCCGTCGAAATATTTGTGGGTGAGCACCACGGCGCGGTTCACGAAATTGCCGAAGATCGCCACGAGCTCGCTGTTGTTGCGCTGCTGGAAGTCCTTCCAGCTGAAATCGTTGTCCTTGGTCTCGGGGGCGTTGGCCGTGAGCACGTAGCGGAGCACGTCCTCCTTTCCGGGGAAGTCGCGCAGGTATTCATGCGCCCAGACCGCCCAGTTGCGGGAGGTGGATATCTTGTCGCCCTCGAGGTTCAGGAACTCGTTGGACGGCACGTTGTCAGGGAGTATGTAGCCGCCGTGGGCCTTGAGCATCGAAGGGAACACGATGCAGTGGAAGACTATGTTGTCCTTGCCTATGAAGTGGACGAGCCTCGTGTCGTCGGACTTCCACCACTTCTCCCAGTCCTCGGGGAAAAGCTCGCGGGTGTTGGAGATGTAGCCTATAGGCGCGTCGAACCACACGTAGAGCACCTTGCCCTCGGCGCCCTCCACGGGCACGGGGACCCCCCACTCCAGGTCGCGGGTCACGGCGCGGGGCTGCAGGCCGCCGTCGAGCCAGCTCTTGACCTGGCCGTAGACATTCGGCCTCCACTCCTTATGGCCTTCGAGTATCCAGTCGCGCAGCCACTGCTCGTAGTCCTGCAGAGGCAGATACCAGTGGCTGGTCTTCTTCTTCACGGGCTGAGCTCCGCTGAGCTTGCTCCTGGGGTCGATGAGCTCCTCGGGGCTCAGGGTGCTTCCGCACTTCTCACACTGGTCGCCGTAGGCCCCCTCGAAACCGCATTTGGGGCAGGTCCCGACGATGTAGCGGTCGGCAAGGAAGGTCCCGGCCTCGGGGTCGTAGTACTGCTCGCTCTCGCGCATGATGAACTTGCCCTCGTCGTAGAGCTTGCGGAAGAAGTCGGAGGCCGTCTTCTCGTGGATTTTCGAGCTGGTCCTTCCGTAGACGTCGAAGTTGATGCCTAGCCCGGCGAAGGAATCGCGTATCAGGCCGTGGTACCTGTCCACTATGTCCTGGGGCGAGCAGCCCTGTTCGCGCGCCTTTATCGTGATGGGGACGCCGTGCTCGTCGGAGCCGCAGACGAACAGCACGTCCTCGCCCCGCAGGCGGAGATACCTGACATAGATGTCGGCCGGGACATACACTCCGGCGAGATGACCTATATGCACCGGGCCGTTGGTATAGGGCAGGGCGCAGGTCACAAGCGTTCTTTTGAATTTTGAATCCATTTTCTTCTTCTTTCAGCCCGGAGGCAGACCGGGCACAACAAGCAATCACGATGCCACCCGTGAAGCAAAAGGCAAAATTATCGTATAAAATCAATTAAAGCAAATGCCGGCGGGCTCAGCGCTTCTCCTCCCGGTCTTCTGGCGGATGCGCCTCTGCGCCGCCTGAAGCTTCTTCATCTCCTTGAGCATGTCCAGCTGCTCCTCCTCCGAAGCCGACGGGAGCCTGCGCACGAGGGTGTCGTAGCGGTCCTGCAGCCGCCTTTCGGCATAGAGCAGTATGGTCTTGGGCACCTGGGCGGCCAGCCACGACTGGACCGTGGTCATGGAGCGCCTGAACGAGCTGACCGAAAGCTCGTATTTCTCCGAATAGAGGGCGGCGGTCACTTCGGCCACCGTGCGGTCGGGAGCGTCGAGCAGGGCCTTCACGCTCTCCTCCTGCGAGAGGCCGCGGTCGTAGCATTCGAAATATGCCTTGTAGACCGACGCATAGGCCGAATTGGCCATCTGCGTGCCGTCGCTCTCGAGGGCGTCGCGTATGAAGTCAGCCACGGTGGGCCTTCCGGCTTCGGGTCCGGCATAGAACTCCGAATCGCTCTCGAACACGAGTTCGTCGCAGCCGTGGGAGAGCAGGAAGGCGAGCAGGTCTTTTTCGGTGCCTGCCAGGACCTTGTTCTCCTCGGTCCAGGGCAGGGCCTGCGGCATAGGCGGTGTTACGCCCTCCCCCTGTCCGCGGCGTCTGCGCCTCCTCCGCCCCTGACGGCTTCCTCTCGGCCCGGCGCATCGCGGCCTTCTTGTCCTCGACCATCTTCCGGCGCACCCCGGCTATCCGGTCGAAGAGTATCTGGGTCTCTATCCCGAACTGCGCGGCGGTGTACTCCACGTAGGTGGAACGCTTCACGGCGTCGGGGATCTCGGCTATGGTGTCGGCGATGTCGTTGATCAGGTTGGCCTTCTTGAGGGGGTCGCCCCCGGCCTCGCCGAGCAGCAGCTCGGTCTTGAACGCAATGAAGTCCTTCTCGCCGTCGCGGATGTAGGCCTGGACCTCCTCGAGCGTGTGCTTGCGGCTGAAGGAGTCGGGGTCCTCGCCGTCGGGGAGCAGCACTATCTTCACGTTCATGCCCTCCGACAGCACCAGGTTGATTCCGCGCAGGGCCGCATGTATGCCGGCGGAGTCACCGTCGTACATTATGGTCACGTTCTCGGTGAACTTGTGGATCAGGCGTATCTGCTCCACTGTCAGGGAGGTGCCGCAGGACGCCACGACATTGCATATCCCGAGCTGATGCATCATCACCATGTCGACGTTGCCTTCGACCAGTATGCACTTGTCCTGACGGGAAATCTCCGACTTGGCGAACCAGATGCCCAGCAGGTTGCGGCTCTTGACATAGATCTCCGTCTCGGGGGAGTTGACATATTTCGCGGGATTGTCGGAACGCAGCGTCCTGCCGCTGAAGGCCACCACCCTGCCGCTGACGGAATGTATGGGGAACATCACGCGCTCCCTGAACTTGTCGCCCACGCTGCCGTCGTCGTGGCGCACGGTCAGACCGGCGTCCACCAGGTATTCCAGCTTGTAGCCGGCCGCCACCGCGGCGTCGGTGAAGCTGGTCCTTCCTCCCGGGGCCCAGCCGAGGCCGAACTTGTCGATGGTCTCGTCTTCTATGCCCCTGGAGCGGAAATAGGCGTAGCCCACGGCGCGCCCTTCGCCTGAGCGCAGCTGGTCATGGAAGAACTTCTGGGCATATTCCGACACCAGCAGCAGGCTCTCCCGGCGCTGGCGGCGCATGATCTCCTCGGGACTTTCCTCCTCCTCGACTATCTCTATGTTGTATTTCCTCGCCAGAAGGCGCAGCGCCTCGACATAGGAGCAGTGCTCCTCCTCCATGACGAAGCCCACGGCGGTGCCGGACTTGCCGCAGCCGAAGCACTTGTATATCCCTTTGGCCGGAGAGACATAGAACGACGGGGTCTTCTCGTTGTGGAACGGACAGCAGGCCACATAATTGGCCCCGCGGCGCCTGAGCGTCACGTAGTCGCCGACCACATCCGCGATCTGGGCGGTGTCGAGTATGAGGTTGACAGTCTCCTGGGGTATCACGACGCTATCTCGCAGAGGAACTTTATGCGCACCAGCCTCACTTCGATCTCATAGTAATCGGGACCCAGCGCATCGATCGCGGCCTGCACGTCGTCGGAGACGGCGTCGTTCCTGAAATAATCATATATGTCGCTGACTATGTCCTCGTCGAGATTCTCGTCGATATAGTAGTCGAGGTTCAGCTTCATTCCGCTGGCCACTATGGCCTCTATCTCGCCCATGAGCTCGTCCATGTCCATGCCCCGCGCCGAGGCTATGTCCTCGAGCGACATGTGGCGGTCGATGCTCTGGATTATGGCCACCTTGGCAGCCGACTTGTTGGGCGCCGACTTGATCACGAAGTCGTCGGGCCTCTCGATATCGTTCTCGTCGACATATTTCCTGATCAGGTCGACGAATTCCTTTCCGAACTTGCGCGCCTTGCCGTCGCCGACTCCCTGGCAGTTCCTGAGCTCGTCGAGGGTCACCGGATAGGAGATCGACATGTCCTCGAGGGCAGGGTCGCCGAAGATTATCCACGGCTGGAGCTTGAGCCGCTTCGAAAGGTCCTTGCGAAGGTCCTTGAGCATGGCGAGCAGTACCGGGTCTCCGGCTCCGCCTCCGGACTTCATCGCGGAAGCGGCAGCGGCGGCCTCCTCGTCGTCGTCATCGAAGTCGGCCCCTCCGACGAACACCCTGTCCTCGACCAGCCGCAGCTCCCAGGGCTCCTTCAGGAAGCGGCGGCCGAGCTCGGTGACGTGGATGAGACCGTAGGCCTCTATCTCCTTCTCCAGCAGATGCGCGATGACCCCCTGATGCAGCACGGCGAACCAGAATTTCCTGGAATGGTCGGCGCCCGCCCCGAAGAAGTCGAGCTCGTCGTGCTTGTACGACTTGATCATGGAATTGGACACGCCTGCGAGAATGTTGGCCAGATGCTCTATCTTGAAATGCTCGGGCAAGGCCTCCACGAGCTCCAGCGCCAGCTTCATCTCCCGGCGGCCGTCGAAGGTGGGGCGCGGATGCAGGCAGTTGTCGCAGCAGTGGCAGTTGTCCTCCTCGTAGTTCTCGCCGAAGTAGTTCAACAGCAGCTTCCTGCGGCACTGGCTCGATTCGGCGTAGGCGGTGACCTCGGCCAGCAGCTGGCGGCCGATCTCCTGCTCGGCGACGGGCTTGCCCTGCATGTATTTCTCGAGCTTCTGTATGTCCTTGTAGCTGTAGTAGGCTATGCACAGGCCCTCCTGTCCGTCGCGCCCGGCGCGCCCGGTTTCCTGGTAGTAGCCTTCGAGGCTCTTGGGGATGTCGTGGTGGATCACGAAGCGCACGTCGGGCTTGTCGATGCCCATGCCGAAGGCGATGGTGGCCACTATCACGTCGATCTCCTCCATCAGGAACTTGTCCTGGTTCTCTGCCCTGGTCTTCGCGTCCAGTCCGGCATGATACGGCAGGGCCTTGATGCCGTTGATGCACAGCAGTTCGGCCAGTTCCTCGACCTTCTTGCGGCTGAGGCAGTAGATGATGCCCGACTTGCCGGGATTCTGGCGTATGAACTTGACTATGTCCTTCTCGGGCTCGACCTTGTCCCTGACCTCATAATAGAGGTTGGGGCGGTTGAACGACGACTTGAAGACCTCCGCGTCGGGGATGCCCAGAGTGCGCAATATGTCGCTCTGGACCTTGGGGGTGGCGGTGGCGGTCAGCGCGATTATGGGCTTGCGGCCTATCTGGTCCACTATGGCCCTGATGCGGCGGTATTCGGGGCGGAAGTCGTGCCCCCATTCCGAGATGCAGTGCGCCTCGTCTATGGCGTAGAACGAAATCTCTATCTCCTTGAGCAGGGCCACGTTCTCCTCCTTGGTGAGCGATTCCGGAGCCACGTAAAGCAGCTTGGTCCTGCCGGAAAGCAAATCCTCCCTGACCTCGTCGAGCTGCTGGCGGCTCAGGGAGGAATTGAGGAAAGTGCGCCACGCTCTCGTCGCCGTTCACGAAGCCGCGGAGCAGGTCGACCTGATTCTTCATGAGCGCTATCAGCGGAGATATCACTATCGCGGTGCCGCTCATGACCAGCGCGGGCAGCTGGTAGCACAGCGACTTCCCGCCGCCGGTCGGCATGAGCACGAAACAGTCTCCGCCGCCGATCAGATGCCGGATTATCTTCTCCTGGTCGCCCTTGAAGGTGTCGTAGCCGAAGAAGTTCTTTAGGGTCACTCGAATCAGGTCGGAATCAGCTTTCATCTTTCGTAAATCAGTCTAAAGTGTGAACTGCCAGCCCGGAACGGAGCTTGGGCTCGAACCAGGTGGTCTTGGGAGGCATTATCATGCCTTTGTCCGCGATATTGATGAGCTGGCCCATGGACACGGGATACAGCGCGAACGCCACCTTCATCTCGCCGGAGTCGACCCTTCCGGCAAGTTCCGACAGCCCGCGTATGCCGCCCACGAAGTCCACCCGCTTGTCGCTGCGCAGGTCCTTGATGCCCAGCAATTTGTCGAGAACGAGGCTGGAGAGCACCGTGACGTCGAGCACCCCGATAGGGTCGGAGTCGTCGTAGCGCCCCGGACGGGCCGTGAGCGAATACCAGCGGCCTTCGAGATACATCGAGAAGTTGTGGAGTCCGGAGGGGCGGTAGGCTTCGGCCCCCATGCATTCCACTTCAAAGTCTTCGGAGAGCCTGGAGAGGAAGGTCTCCGCGTCCATCCCGGCGAGGTCCTTGACCACGCGGTTGTAGTCGATGATGCGCAGCTGGCTCTCGGGGAAGCAGACCGCCATGAACCAGTTGTACTCCTCCTCCCGGTGTGGCGGGGATTCTGCGCCCTCTTCTCGGCGCCCACGCGGGCTGCGGCGGCAGTACGGTGATGGCCGTCGGCGACGTAGAAGGCGGGCACCTCCCCGTTGAAGACGGAGCTGATGCGCTCTATGGCGGCATCGTCATCGATCACCCAGAACTTGTGGCCGAAGCCGTTCTCGTCGGTGAAAGCTGTATTCGGGGGCCCGGCCGCCGCCGCGGCGTCGACTATCTCCGAAAGCCCGGATTGTCCTTGTAGGAGAAGAAGACCGGTTCTATGTTGGCGTTCTGGATGCGCACGTGTATCATCCTGTCGTCCTCCTTGTCGCGGCGGGTGAGCTCATGCTTCTTGATGGCTCCGGAGCTGTAGTCGTCGGTGTGGGCGCACAGGACTATCCCGTACTGGGTGCGGCCGTCCATGGTCTGGGCGTAGACATAGTAGCACGGCTTGGGGTCGCGCACGAGCCATCCGCGCCGCTGCCAGCTGCGGAAATTCTCCACCGCCTTCTCGTAGACCTTCGGGTCGTGGTCGGAGAGCATGGGGTCAAAATCTATCTCGGGCTTGGTTATATGGAGCAGGGACTTCTCCCCCGCCATAGCCCTGGCCTCGTCGGAATCCAGCACGTCGTAGGAGGAGCGGCGACCTCGGTCACCAGCTCCCTGGGCGGGCGCAGTGCCGCGAAAGGTTTCACTCTGACCATGGCTGCCTCATCTGTTGAGACGGTACTTCTCGTCGCCGTCCCTGAAGAACGCGACTATCTGACGCGCCGCGGCAAGCCCGGCGTTGATGTTGGCTTCGGCGGTCTGTGCGCCCATCTTCTTGGGCGTGGCGAAGATGCGCAGCCCGAACTTTCACGCAGGGCCTCGTAGCCGTCGGGGCCACGTCGGTCACGTACTTGAGGTCGGGACGCTGTTCGAGGACCTCCGCGAGCCCCGCCTCGTCGATCACCTCCTTGCGGGCGGTGTTCACGAGCACGGCGTTCTTCGGCATGCGGCCGATCAGTTCGCGTCCTATGCTGCCTACGGTCTGCGGAGTCGCGGGGATGTGCACGCTCACGAAGTTGCTGCGGGCATAAAGCTCCTCCACGCTCTCCACCGGCTCCGCTCCGCCCTCGCGTATCTGCCCGGGGGTCAGGAAGGGGTCCGTGGCGAGCACCTTCATTCCGAGGGCTTCTGCCTTGCGGGCCACGAGCCTTCCTACATTGCCGAAAGCCTGCACTCCGAGCGTCTTGCCGCTGATCTCCGAACCGGTGGAGGGAGTGAACTGCCCGCGTGCCATGAAGATCATCATCGCTATGGCAAGCTCGGCCACCGCGTTGGAGTTCTGGCCCGGAGTGTTCATGGCCACCCCTCCCCTCGCGCTGCATGCGGCGAGGTCGAGTGGCTACAAGGACTTTCATAAGCTCACTCGTTTTTCAAAATCTCTCATGCAGGCCACGAGGGCGTCGACATCTTCCTGGG
>VOFD01002286.1_pt1 | contig 35930 bp, 59 predicted proteins | sample 5384101 | NCBI WGS metagenome assembly VOFD01 (sample SAMN12384723, study PRJNA508395) | human gut metagenome | isolation source: healthy gut C | host: Homo sapiens
TGCCGGCGGTGCGCTTGAGCGTATGACCATTTTTGCTCTGAACATTATGCCCTATATCTCCGCTTCAATTATCATCCAGTTGGGGCAATCGGTTATTCCCTCGTTGCAGGCTCTGAAAAAAGAAGGTGAGGCCGGACATCGGAAAGTAACGCAGTACACCAGATATCTGACGGTATTGATTACGATTATCCAAGGATACGGTATTGCCGTGGGTTTGGAAGGAATGACCGGCAGCGCAGGGTTGTCTGCTGTTATTGCGCCGGGTTTTGTGTTTAGATTTACGACGATTGTTTCTCTGGTCGGCGGTACGATGTTTATCGTTTGGCTCGGCGAGCAGATTACGGCTCGCGGCGTAGGCAATGGTTCTTCCTTAATCATTACCGTGGGTATTATCGCCAACATTCCGACCGCTCTGGCTCAGACTTTCGAGCTGGGTCGCGTCGGCTCAATGTCCGCTCCGGTTATTTTGATGCTTTTGGCTATGGTTTTAGGATTGATTTATCTGATTGTTCTGGTTGAAAGAGCACAGAGAAAAATCGTTATCCAATATCCGAAGCGCCAGGTTATGGGAAGAATGGGCGCGTCCGAAAGTTCTCATCTGCCGTTGAAAATCAACCCGACGGGCGTTATTCCTCCGATTTTTGCAAGCTCGCTGCTGTTGCTGCCGATTACCATTGCGAATCTGAGTGCGGAAAACGGTCCGGCCTGGGTTCAGGAATTAAGCACGATGCTGGGACACGGCCAGCCTTTGTATTTGGCTTTATATGCATTTTTGATTGCGTTTTTTGCCTTTTTCTATACCGCAATTGTGTTTAATCCCGAAGATACTGCGGAAAATCTGAAAAACACGGCGGTTTTATTGCCGGCATCCGTCCGGGTAAAAAATACGGCCGAGTATTTGGATTATGTCATTACCCGTCTAACGGTTTTGGGTGCCGTATATCTGGTGGGCTTGTGCATTCTGCCCGAGGTGCTTATCAGCACTTGCGGTTCCGTTCGTTTTGGGCGGTACCACTCTTTTAATCGTGGTGCAGGTTACCATGGATTTTGTCGGACAGCTGCAGTCTCATCTGATTGCTTATCAGTATGAGTCTCTGATTAAAAAAGCTTCGTTGGCAAACAGAAAGAGACGTTAAGATGAATAAAGACGGATTGGGTCTGCATATCGTTTTTACCGGTGCTCCCGGGTGCGGCAAAGGAACTCAGGCGCGGCTTTTTGAAAGAAAGAATCGCCATTCCTCATTTGTCGACCGGCGAAATGCTGCGTGCTGAAGCTGCCAAGGGAACACCGTTGGGACTCGAAATCAAGGCTTTAATCGACGGGGGAAACTTGGTTCCTGATGAAATGATCATCAAGATGCTGTCTGCCCGTATTGATGAAGACGATTGCAAAAACGGATTTATTTTTGGACGGTTTTCCCAGAACGGTTCCTCAGGCTGAGGCTCTTGAGAAAATGTTGTCCAAAAAGGGAATTACACTGGATGCGGTTATCGAAATTCAGGTTCCTGACGAGATTATTATGGAACGAATCTTAGGACGTTATGCCTGTATGACCTGCGGTCAGGGGATATCATGATAAATATCAGAAGCCCAAGGTTTATGGTGTTTGCGACAAATGCGGCGGCACGGACTTTTACAGACGAATCGATGACAACCGGACAACGGTTCAAAACAGACTCGTCAATTATCGGGCCTTTACGTATCCGACAATTCCTTACTTTGAAAAGAAAGGGTTGTTGAGATGTGTGGACGGAACCGGTTCGATTGATGCCGTAGCCAAGAAGATTGACAGTTTGTTGGCTGTAGCATAATATTTGATTCATAGTTTTTGGAAAAAATACATTTTTTTCGAAATTTTTATTAAATCGGAGGTTGACACTAACAAATTTTAGCCTATAATCCGGCTTAATTTTGAAAAGTGGTGATCAACTTTTTAAATGTAGTAATAATATATAGAATATGGAGAGTTAATTTGGCTCGTATAGCTGGTGTAAATATCCCAACCGCCAAAAAGAATAGAAGTCGCCCTGACTTATATCTACGGCATTGGTAGAAAAACTGCTCAAGACATTTGTGCAAAATCCGGTGTTTCTGTAGACCGCCGCGTTCATGAATTGAGCGATGAAGAAGTTGCTAAAATTCGTGAAGTCATTGACAACGACGTTGTTGTTGAAGGCGAACTGCGCCGTGAAGTCGGTGTTAATATCAAGAGATTGATGGATCTCGGCTGCTACAGAGGTTTGCGGCATCGTAAAGGTTTGCCGGTCCGCGGTCAGAGCACTAAACAGAATGCCCGTACCCGCAAAGGTAAACGCAAAACTGTTGCTAACAAGAAGAAATAAGGTAGGTTGTTAAATGGCAAAAGCAGTATCACAACGTGTGAAAAAGAAAAGAAAAGAAGAATATTACAGCGGGTGTAGCCCACGTAAATTCTACTTTCAACAATACTAGAGTTACAATTACAGACGCTCAGGGTAATACCGTTGCCTGGTCTACCGCCGGTGCGCAGGGTTTTAAGGGTTCTCGCAAGTCTACCCCGTATGCCGCACAGGTTGCCGCTGAAGAAGCCGGCAAAAAGCTCAGGAACATGGTATGAAAACCTTGGAAGTCGAAGTAAAAGGTCCGGGTTCTGGTAGAGAATCTGCTATCAGAGCATTGCAAGTTATAGGTTTCACTATTACTACTATTCGTGATGTTACTCCTATTCCTCACAATGGTTGTCGTTTGAGAAAGAGACGTCGCGTCTAGTATTTTTGAGTTTAAGATAGTGAGGCATTATGCCTCACGGTCTTTTCTGTTTTATAAATTTTGCATATGCAGTAATATAGAGGACATACCAGTGATTCAAAAGAATTGGCAAGAACTTATAAAACCGACTAATTTGGAAGTTACTCCCTTAGAAGGAGAGCACAAAGCCAAAATAGTGGTTGAACCTTTAGAGCGTGGCTTTGGCTTGACTCTGGGTAACGCAATCAGAAGAGTTTTACTTTCCTCATTGCAAGGCGGTGCTGTTACCAGTATCAAAATTAACGGAGTCCTGCACGAATTTTCAGTCGTTCCGGGTGTCAGAGAAGACGTTACCGACATCGTTCTCAACATTAAGGGATTGGCTGTTGCCGTACACAGTGAAGGTCAGAAAATGATGACCTTAAAAGCTGAAGGTCCTTGTGAGGTTACCGCTGCTATGATTGAAACCGGTCATGATGTTGAAATTATGAATCCTGACTTGGTAATTTGTAATCTGGACGCAGGCGCAAAAATTAATATGGAATTGACGGTAGGTACCGGCAAAGGTTATGTTCCGGCATCTATGAACAAACCTGCCGACGCTCCGATCGGTTTGATTGCCGTTGACGCTATCTATTCCCCGGTTCGCAAGGTTTCTTACAAAGTTGAGAATACCCGTGTCGGACAGGCTACCGACTATGACAAGCTGACGATGGTTGTCGAGACCAACGGTGTCGTCACTCCTGAAGACGCGGTTGCTTTGGCAGCACGCATTTTGCAGGATCAGCTGAAACCGTTTATCAATTTTGACGAGCCGGAAAGCGAAGTCGAAGTTGAGAAAGAAGAACTGCCATTCAACAGAAACCTGTTGAAGAAAGTTGAAGAGTTAGAGCTTTCTGTTCGTTCTGCAAACTGCCTCAAAAACGATAATATCGTTTATATCGGCGATTTGGTTCAGAAAACTGAAGCTGAAATGCTGCGTACTCGAACTTCGGCAGAAAATCTTTGAACGAAATTAAAGAGGTTCTGGCTAAGATGGGTATTCATCTCGGTATGGATACACCGGGTTGGCCGCCTGAAAATATTGAAGAGTTGATTCGTCGTTGTGACGAACACTTCTAATGAATTGTCTGACGGGCAATTAGTATAGGTTTTGCGGGTTGAAAGTGTCTTTAGGTACTATTGGGTACGCTTCGGTGCTTTCACCCCTGAAATCTTTTTTTTCACCGTTCATACAATTTATTTTATTGCCCTGAAGAGGGAAACAAGGCTTTCTTGCATGGTCGTTAACGCGACTCCGTGGAGAAAGTATGATAATGATCCGGTCTGCCCGCAGGCCACAGAGAAAAAAGAAAGGAAAATGTCATGAGACATGGAATGAAACATCGTAAATTAAACATGGATACTAATGCTCGTAGAGCTTTGTTCCCAAACCTGACTGCGGCTGTGTTAACCCATGAACAGATTAAAGTTACTCTTCCGAGAGCTAAAGAATTAAGAACCTTCGTTGACAACATGATCACTTTGGGTAAAAAGGCCAGCTGAGCGACCGCAGACAAGCTTTGGCATTCCTGCGTGACAACGAAGTCGTTTCCAAACTTTTCTCTACTTTGGCTGAACGCTATAAAGACCGCAACGGCGGTTATACCCGCGTTTTGAAAGCCGGTTTCCGTTATGGTGATGCCGCCGATATGGCTATCATCGAATTGGTTGATCGTGACGTCAATGCCAAAGGCGCTAAAGACATTGCACGCGTTGCTGCTGAAAAAGCGGCTGCTGCTGAAGCTGAAAAGGCTAATGCCGAAGCTAAATAGTTTTTAGCTGATGAAGAATATGAAAGACCGCTGTGAAGCGGTCTTTTTTTATGCTTGAAAAGCATATGTTTTTTATGCTGACTTTCCCCTAGGCGCAATTCACTGCTGTTCTGTGACGAAAAAATCAGCTTTTAACGCTGTTTTTTTTGAAGCAGCCGTCATCGTGTCCGATTGAATTAAGTTTATCATCTTTTAAATCATCGTTAAATTTGGGTTGTGCCAATGCCAGTTCCGTAGAGCGGAGAAGGTGTTTCCGAATCGAAGTTTTCTTTAGATAAAGGCTCAAAAGTGCGGTTTTTATTTGACAGGGGAGATTATCGTGATAATTTTAGGTATATTTTGAGTATTAATAAATTATTTTAACTAAAACCAAATTTTATGGAAAAGAAAAATTTTGTTAGTTGATTGCGATGGTGTTGTTTCGGAGTCTTTTAACGGGAAAAAGTTAAAGCATTTGCTGGTTCAGGGCATTGAAGACGAAAAAGTCGTTTTTGAGGCCAGAGTAGGATTAAAACAGTCGAAACTAACTTATCCTGATGCGGTTCGTTTTGTTGAACAGCAGGGAGGAAAGTTGGGCGATAAGATGTTGGTGGCAGGTTTGTCCGCTTTTCGCGAGACGTTTAATATTGAAGCGACGAAACTGCAATCTCATGGTGTGGAGGTTGATTTGCTGTTTGAAGACTGGTATTGGAGCAGTACGCCGTCACAGGAAAATTATTTTATGAAAGTTTTTTATGGGAAATGGCTACCGTATGGAGAATTTTATCAATTATCCATATTGGGCGCGGGCGATTTTTTAATCGCAATCCTGGCTATGAAAAAAAGCGAATCGCAAAAACGGTTCGCTTTTTTTATTTGTTCCATTCCACATGGCGTCTTTGAGGTATTGCAAAGCCGGAGAGTATTTCAAATTAGGGTTGTTTTGGGCATAATCGAGCGCACGCACTTCTTTTGTAATAATAATGGGGATTGGCACCGGCATCCAGCAATAGTTTGACAACTTCGGCATTGTTGCGTTTTTCCGGAGAAACCGAGGTTGTAACGGCGGCGATTAACGGAGTTATTTTGCTGCCGTCTTGATGATTGGCGTCAGCTCCTGCGTCCAGTAATTTTTTGATAACCGAGATGTTGGGGTTAAGATTGGCGGCATAAAGCAAAGCGGTGCCGCCGGACTTATTGGCGGCGTCAACGACAGCGCCGTGCGAAATCAGCAGGGAAATAATTTGTTCGTCAGGGTTAAACTGCGCCGCGTTTATGAGAACGGTATTGTCAAGATAATCAGAGGCATTGACGTTTGCACCGTTTTGAATAAGCGTTTCAACAACGGGAAAAGAGCTTTTGGGCGGCAGCAAGCATCAGCAGAGTCGAACCGTCGGGGGAGCGTGTTGTTGATGTCCAGGCCGTCGTCAATTGCCGATTGCATTTCGGCGGCACTCAGGGAGGGCAACAAAGAAGTGTCAAACTGTGCGGCATATGCGATCTGCCAAAAACAACGATGATAAACGAAAGAGCGAAAGGCAGGTTTCGCAGGAAAGAGGAGCGGAAGAATGTTTTAATCGGTAATTTCAGCTTCATAAGCATAGACAATCTGAGTGTCTTTTTCATCATCTTCAATACTGAGCTCGCAAACCAGAAGCTTGTCCGCATCTTCCATACTGTCAATAATCTCGTCCGGAATGTTTTGCAGTTCGATTTTATCGCCGGCATTGCGGTTTAAGACTGCGCTTTTGTTGTCGATGTCGAGGTTTATGGTCGCATTCTCGGGTTCGCCTTCGCGAACATAGAGCAGGAGCATCGCTTCGTCTTCGTCATTAATCAGAAAATCGTAAGTTTCAAAATCTTCACCGGCCATAACCATAATCCTTTAATCTAATATGTCTTTTTATGATATATGCATTCTTGTGCTTTGGCAACAGATATCGCTAAAAAAATTTAAATGACCGCCTCCGACATTTCTGGGGAAGCTAGAGGCGGCCAACCAACTTATTGGATAAGTTTGAAGTCAGCATACAACAGGAAGTGTTGAAGAAATGTTAATAGATTGCAGAAACGGGATGAATTTTTGCACGGGTGTGCTAATAATAGGGCAAAGGAGAACTATCTATGCGTGTTTTAGTAGACAGGTTTATTGAGCTTTTGAAGTGGCCGGTTGCCTTGTATATGCTTTTGTCATTGCCGGCGTATATTCAATCCCTCTATTATTTCAAGTTTACCAATTTGCAGTATGTGGCTTTGTTCGGCGGGTTTTTCCTGTTTTTTATTTCCCGCAGCATGATGGACTCGTCAGTCAAGTCGAATATGGAAATTGTTGCCCATGAGATGACACATGCCTTTTTTGCCTTGCTGACGTTGCACAAAGTGACCGGCATACGCGTAGAAGGCGACAATTCCGGCGGCAATATGTCGTTTGAAGGCGAAGGCAACTGGCTGATTGTCATTGCGCCGTATTTCTTTCCGTTGTTCGGTTTCTTTTATATGATTGCTTTTTCCGTTTATACTCATTTTGCGCCTTCGAATCTGATTTTAAACGGCATTTTGGGCTTTTTTATCGGCTATCACCTGGATACCGTCGGCTCTCAGATTCATGAAAAACAAACGGATTTGCCCAAAGTTTCCTACAAGTTTTGCGCTATGTTTTTGCCTGCGGCCAATTTATGGGCAGTCGGTTCAATGCTGGCTTTTTAATACCAGAGGATGGGCCGGTGTAAGCCTGTATTTGGATTTAATCAATTATCTGAACGTTCGTAACTGGAACTACGTTAAAGCCCTGTTAGCCAATTTGTTCTAATGTACAGTCGTCGGCGTTCAACCGGTAACGCACGCCCAAAGTCAGGACATGACGAGCGGGGAAATGTCCGTATGCAAAATCACGGATAACCGGAACGTCAACCTGGCGGGCAAAATCGCTGATGACATCATCCAGGCTGCCGTGGGTCGTAGCGGGTCTTCGCATTCGCTGAATTTGCCGAAAACAATTCCTTTGACATATTTGAAATCGGGATTGAGCCGCAGCTGGGTCAGCATCAAGGCTATTTTGTAAGGTTTTTCCACTTCGTCTTCGATGAGGATAATCGAATCGCGGATGTCCGGATAGTAGGGCGTTCCGTTGAGGTCGCTCAATGTGCTTAAATTGCCGCCGACAAGCGTTCCTTCGGCGTTGCCGCCGCGAAGACAGCTTCCCTCTTCGGAAAAGAACTTCTCTCCGCCTAAAACCGCTCTCAAGTCGCGGTCTACCGTCGGGTCAATATTGCCGCGGCGAAAGTCGTATTCGCATAAAAAGCCAGAGACGTAGGGCAGTTTGGTTTGTGCATAGATACCTAACTGAACGGAGGTGGTGTCGCTGAAACCGATCAGGGGTTTGGGATGGGCACGGATGACATTAAAATCAAGGAAGGGGAGAATGCGCAGCGAACTGGCTCCGCCGTGAGCAGCTACCATTGCCTTGACCTCGGGGGCAGCAAAAAGCCGCCATAATGTCCCGCGCTTTCTCTTTGTCCGAATCGGGAGTATGCCGCAAGCCGGTGAGGGTTGTCGGCATGAGTTTGATTTTAAATCCCAAGCTTTCAAAATAACCGATTGCAGCATCAAGTTGATGCTTTCGCGACGGGAAAGCATCACCGAAGGGAGACGATGGCTAAGGTGTCGCCGGGATTTAAAAGTCTGGTCATTTAAATTTCCTTGCAAAGCTGGCGGCTGAAATCCGGCAGGCTGTTGTCATGAGCGCCCATAATGACAACACGGTCTCCCGGTTTTGCGTTGGCTAAAATAAATTTTCTGGTTTCCTCCCGACGGGGCATAAAAACGCGTTTTGATGTCCGGCGGCTTTAATTTTGGTGATGATATCGTTGGAAGAAACACTGTCTTTGGGCGTCAGCTCATATATTTCCTGCATCAGGACAATGTCTTCTGCCGAAATGACTTTTGAAAGCTCGGCAGCGACTTCGGCACCGGTGTTCATTACCGAGAAGGGGGTATGAGGCTGGTACATCATTATCAAACGGCCGGGGTGCTCTTTAATGGCAGCAGCGGAAGCTGCGATTTTAGTCGGGTTGTGGGCAAAATCGGCATAAAAGGTTATGCCTTTGGCCGAACCGACTTTTTCGAGGCGGACCTTCACGCCGGTAAACCCTTCCAGAGCTTTTTGCGGCATCAAATTTGTCAATCCCCAGCATCATACAGGCGGAGATGGCAGCCAGCGCATTGGCAACGTTGAACTTGCCCAGCAGGGCAAGGCTGAACTTTTTGCCGTCTATCGAATATTCTACGCCGTGTTCAACAGCTTTGATGTTGTAAGCAAAGATGTCGGCGTGAGAATCTTTGATTGAAAAAAGAGAACGTCTTTTTGGGGCTTGTGAGACTGCGGGTGAGCGGACAGTCGTAATTGACAATCAGCGCGTATTGGACGTGCGAGGCAAAATTGGTAAAGTATTCAACCAGTTTTTCCATGGAAGTATGGTCGTGAGAAATGTTGTTTACGATACCGATATACGGATGATATTTTTGAATTGAACCATCGCTTTCATCCGCTTCGATGACACAAACGTCGCTTTCGTTATACAGGTAATTGGGGAGGCCGGGGCGGTCTTCGTAATTGCAAAGCATTCCGCCGTTAATCATACAGGGTTTCTGCCCGAGGCGGTCGAGGATGTATCCGATCATCGCGGTGGTCGTGGTTTTGCCGGCGGTGCCGCCGACAGCGATGCCCTTAGCGTAGCCGCTGAATATTTCTTCAAGCAAATCGGATCTTTTTTTGACGGGGACGTTGTATTTGCGAGCGGCCTTAATGTCCGGGTTTTCTTCATTAATGATGGAGGAAATGTACAAACATTCGGTATCGGGGAAAACGGCACTGCCGTCCTGCGGTACGATTTTCAGACCGACGCTCTCCAGAGCGGCTTTACGGTCTTGGTTGAGTCCTTCGTCAAAACTGCTGTCGGATCCATAAACTTCGTAGCCTTTTTTTATCATTATTTGTTCAAGAGGGCTGATGCCGTTGCCGGCGGCGGCGCAGAAAGCAATTTTTTTCATTGTATAACGTTATCCTTAGTCTAGTTCATAATTTTATCCGGGCGGTTTTTCCCGACCGGCAGCGCTTACAGGGCGTCCAGAGTTTGTTTTTCCCGGTTGCGCAGAAGTTTCAGATTTTTGTAGTCCACTACTATATAACTTTTTCCGTCGCCGTCAACATTTACGGCAAGAGCTGCACCGACATCATCGTTGTAGTAGGTGGAATAAAGGGTTGCGTCTCCGTTTTGGAGTTGTTTTAGAAAGTTTGGATTGCCGATGGGGGCATCTTTTTTAACCATAATTTTACGGCCTTTGGCATCTTTTGATTCCACTTCGATTTGTGCCGGCGTGAAAAATTCTTCGGCGTGGCCGTATTTCTTTTTCAGAAGATCATTGTAGATTTTGTACTGGCGCATTACTTTGGAGGCGTCGGGAGTGTCGTCGAGAAGCCCGCCGTAACCGATTATCCGCCATAATTCGTCATTGTCGCCGAAAGTGACGTCGACTTTGTCAAAGTCTGAAATGGCTTTGGGGAGATGGGCGGCGCTGAAGTTGTTGACATAATCTTTTTCATCAATACGGGTCAGCAGCACCCCTTGGTTTTTGGTTTCCTGTATGGTGGCTCCCCAGATGAGTCCGAAAGGGGCGGCCGTGTTGTTTCCCTCAGAAGGAAGCTCGGCTTTTTTTATTCTTTGGCGCAGTTGAGGAAAGTTTTGCTTGCGCAGGGCCTGGGGACGGGTGTTGAGCAGGCGTTTGGCCTGTTCGACGGCGTCGGCGGCAGCTTCTTCGTCAACACTTTCGGGCACGGTTTCTTCACTGACCAAAATGTCGCGGTAAAAGTTTTCCTGAGCTTCCGCGCGGAAAATGGAAAAAAAGCAAGATAAGACAAGAGTACCGATGAAAATATTTTTCATAAAATTATCCTTGAAAAATCAAAATTAAATTGAACAGTGTTCAGCTTTCGGCTATTGTATAGTCATAATTGCAAATATTTTATTAAATAATATATGCTTAAGTAAAGAAAAGACAATAATATTGAAATGACGGATATGGAATCTAAAGACGCAAAACTAAATGCATTTTTGAAAGAGCAGGTCAGAACCAACCTCTTGAATATCGGTAGAAAACTGGTGATTGAAAAGGGCGCCGACTATCTGACGGCGCGGAAACTTTCCCAGGCTTCGAACGTTTCGGTGGGGACAATTTACAATCAGTTTTCGACGATGGAAAATTTTGTCGCCGCAGAAAATATGCAGACGTTTGACGAACTGTATCAATTGTTGTCAATCATCATTCCCGACCAGAATCCGTATATCAACATTATTCGTTATGTCGACGCGTTCAGCGGTTATGTGGTGAACAATCCGAATCTCTGGACCTTGGTTTTTCGGGAGCAGCTTCAGGGCGGTGAACGCCGGCGGCCGTTCGTATATTTGCGCAAGGCCAGGCGAATCGAGAAACTGCTGGAAATTCAATTAAGGGCGATGTTCGGGTATCTGGGCTATGCCGAGCGGCGGCTCGCCGCAGAGGTTTTGGAAACGACGCTGTTTGCATTGAGCGGTTTTTTGGCAATGCCCGGTTGGGATAAAAAGCAGCCTTTGAACAAGCACAATATCTGCCAGCTGTTGCTTAATACTTATTTGGCAGGTTTGGCAAGTTTGCGGAAGGAGTAGGTTATGCTTTATGACGTTTATTATAAATTTCTTTCTATCATTAACGATCCGGTTTTTCTGCGCGGTTTTTTTGACAACAGGTTTTATCTGATTTTGCTGGTGGTAATTTTGATGCATGTGAAATATACCACTTACAGCAGCATGTGGCTGAGTTCTCTGGTTAATATCCCGGGAACGATTTTACATGAGTTTATGCATTATTTCGTGGGAATGATATTGAATGCGCGCCCCTGCAACTTTACGATTTTTCCCCGTCGCGGCGAAGACGGAAATTATGTCATGGGCAGCGTGGGGTTTCGCAACGTGACTTTTTACAATGCGGTTCCCGCCGCGATGGCACCGCTGCTTTTGCTGCCGATAGGTTTTTATGTAAACCGGTACGTTCTGCCGGCGCTTCCGCCGACATTTTGCAATTATGTGCTTTATGTGCTGCTGCAAACCATCATCATTGAGAACGCGGTGCCTTCGCGCGCCGATTTCCGGGTGGCGGGAATGTATATTACCGGCGTTGTCATGTATGCTTTTCTGGCTTTGTTGGTTTTTCTTACAATTTAATGAACTATACTTAAATTTTCCGGCATAAAAAACGCCCTCTCGTCAAGGAAAGGGCGTTTCGAATCGAAGCATTGGCTATTCTGCGCTCGGAACAGCTTTTTGGGCTGTTGCATAATCAGGGGCATTTCCTGTTTTTTGCCTTCAACTTCCATTTGCGGGTTGATGAAAGCGGTTGAGCCTTTTTCGTAAAAATAGAACTCGCGGCGGATGTTGGCCTTATCTTTTATCGAGAGTTCGTTCCATTCTTTTTCGTTCATGCCGTAAGGGTAGGTTTCCTTGGGCTGGCCGGCGCAGGCGGCTACCAGGGTCAGCAAGCCGAGAGCAATAGTTTTTTCATATTTTCAGTCCTTAAAAAGAGGAATTTCTTTCCGGTTTCAACTATGCTTTATCATAGCGGAATCGACAGCTTATAGCTATGTTTTTATGAAGTTTTCTACAATATATTTTCGGGAGCTTAACCGATTCTTTAGAATCTCAAGAGTAAGCTTTTGGGACATAACAATAAGTTTACAACCCGCTCCGCGGGGTGTAGGTTATAACTGTTATTTGGATTAACCATTAAGGGAATCGATATATGAATAGCTTGAAAAAATTTAGCGGACTTGCTCTGGCATTTTTGCTAACTATGGGGTTTCTGAGCGGAAACGCCCTGGCTTCTGAGATTGACCTGAAAATTCCGTCCCTGGATGTGGGTTACAACATCTTTGGTCACGCCATTACGGGTTCACAAATTTTGTTTTACGGTATGTGGATTTGCGTCCTCGGTATGATTTTTGGTTTTTGGGAATTTATTAAAATCAAAAAAAATGCCGGCACACAAAGCAGTGCTTGCAGTTTCGCACACTAGTTACGAAACCTGCAAAACTTATATGAAGCAGCAGGCCAAACTGTTGGTCATTTTGGAACTGTTTATTGCCGCGTGCATTTTTTATTACTTCTTTTATCTTAACGCGACGCCGCTGCCTAAAGTTATGACCGTTTTGATGTGGTCTATTTTGGGTATTCTGGGTTCTTATGCGGTGGCTTGGTTCGGAATGAGAATCAATACTTACGCCAATTCCCGCACGGCGTTTTTTGTCTTTGAAGGGCAAACCTTATCCGGTGATGAGCCTGCCTTTGCGTTCCGGTATGTCAATCGGCGTTTTGCTGATTTGCGTCGAGCTGATTATGATGATTACCATTCTTTTGTTTGTATCAAAAGAAAATGCAGGTGCATGTTTTATCGGTTTTGCCATCGGCGAATCGCTGGGCGCTTCCGCATTGAGAATTTGCGGCGGTATTTTTACCAAGATTGCCGACATCGGTGCCGATTTGATGAAAATTATATTCAAAATTGACGAAGACGATGCCCGTAATCCGGGGTTATTGCCGATTGTACCGGTGACAATGCCGGCGATTCAGTCGGGCCGACCGCCGACGGTTTTGAAACTTACGGGGTTACCGGCGTTGCCTTAATCAGCTTTATCGTTCTCGGTGCCGGTATGAGCTATATGCCTAACGGCGAACTGGAGTTGATTAAAGGCGGTTTGGATATCCAGGGCAAACTGATTGTCTGGATTTTCACCATGCGCGTTCTGATGATTCTCACCTCGATTATTTCTTACTGGCTGAATGCCAAGGCATCCGGTGCTATTTTTGGCAAGAAAGAATCCTTTAATTTTGAAACGCCGCTGACCAGCCTTATCTGGTTGACGTCGCTGATTTCAATTGCGGTTACGTTTGCGGTTTCTTATGTCATGATCGGCATGATGGGGCCGAATCTGTGGTGGAAACTTTCGGTTATTATCAGCTGCGGCACTTTGGCAGCTGCCTTGATTCCGGAATTTACCAAAATTTTCACTTCCTCCAAATCAAAGCATGTTGAGGAGATTGTCAATGCAAGCCGTGAGGCCGGTGCTTCGCTGAACATTATTTCAGGTATCGTTGCCGGTAACTTTTCTGCTTTCTGGCAGGGATTGGTCATGGTCGGCCTGATGGCAATCGCTTTCTTTACCGCCCGCAGTGGGTTGGATGAATTTATGGTTTATCCGACAGTGTTTGCCTTTGGTTTGGTTGCTTTCGGTATGCTGGGTATGGGACCGGTCACCATTGCGGTTGACAGTTACGGTCCGGTTACCGACAATGCCCAGTCCGTTTTCGAGCTTTCTCAGATTGAAAGCCAGCCGAACATCAGCAAAGAAATCGAAAAAAGATTACGGTTTCAAACCTGATTTTGAAAACGGCAAACATTATCTGGAAGAAAACGACTCTGCCGGAAACACTTTCAAGGCAACGGCAAAACCGGTTCTTATCGGTACTGCGGTTATCGGTGCCACGACAATGATTTTCTCAATCATTTTGTTGTTGAACCTGCAGCTGAACCTGCTTGATCCGGAAGTGCTGTTCGGCATTATTCTGGGCGGTGCGGTTATCTTCTGGTTCTCCGGCGCTTCGATGCAGGCGGTTTCTACCGGCGCTTACCGTGCAGTCAACTACATTAAGGAACATATCAAGCTGGATACGGCCAAGGCCGCGTCGGTTGAAGATTCCAAAAAAGTCGTTCAAATCTGTACATTGTATGCCCAAAAGGGTATGTTCAACATTTTTATTGTCATTTTCTCGTTTACGATAGCGTTTGCCTGCTTTGATGCAAACCTGTTTGCAAGCTACCTGATTTCAATTGCGGTATTCGGCTTGTTCCAGGCTTTGTATATGGCTAATGCCGGCGGTGCTTGGGACAATGCCAAAAAAGTCGTTGAAGTTGATTTGAACGAAAAAGGGCACCCCGCTGCATGATGCCGCAGTTGTGGGCGATACGGTGGGCGATCCTTACAAGGATACGTCATCGGTGGCTCTCAACCCGATTATTAAATTTACGACGCTGTTCGGTCTGTTGGCTGTTGAAATGGCCGTTGCCGCTCCGCGCTGCGTTTCTGTCGGGCTGGGTATCGGCTTCTTCCTGTTGGGTTTAATCTTCGTATGGCGGTCTTTCTACCGGATGCGGATTGAACCTAAAAAGGTTGACTAAAAATGAGTTTTGCCCGGTTGAATCCGAGAAGGAGAGGCCGGGCAGAATTTATAATTTAGAAAAAAACGATCGGATCGTCCGGTCGTTTTTTGTATAAACGCCCCGGATAAGATTTTGTTTTTCTTTGTAAAAAACAGCGAAAGCTAAGGCTGGTGCCGATAAAGTTATTCATCATTGCGGTAAAGTGCTTGACAAAAAATTTAATTGTTGTATATGTGGAGGCATGGAAATATTATAAATTCTATCTTATTTTTGACAGGTAACGGTCCAAAGTGAATTCGAATGAATTTATGGCGGATTATATATAAATTTTTCTAAATATTATTTATTATGGAACGTGTTAGCGTAAAAGCCTGAATCCTCAGGTAACCAGAGAGTTGAGAATTGCTGAAAAAAGATTGCGTCAGCGAGTAGCAACCGAAAATCTGCATGAACTGGCAGCACAACAGGGTATTCAAATTCCCGATAATGCCGTTGCTCAGGCAAGCCGTGTGAATATGGAATTTGAGCATGGTATGTTCGGCGGCAAGTTTATGTACACCATTGAAGCCAATGACGGAAAAAGCGTTTTGTGCTGGGATATGGTGAATGATGACAAGAGAGTGCTTTCATTGGAGCATGTCAGTGTGAAGCCGCTGCCGGCTTTGGAAAAACATAAGCGCGGATTGTCTTCACGGACGAGAATCGGCGATTATGTTTGGATTCCGACCATGTGGTATGTTCTGGAGCCGATGCTGATTTCCGGTGATTTGTTCGATGCTCAGCGCAAAAGAACGAAGTTGCTGGCTAATGTGGCAAAGGAAGCAAAGCTGGCGTTTTCGTCTTTTGACCGTGCCAAGTTGGCTCAGGTTGACGGTGAACCCCGCTGGTCTCTGCGTTGTGATGTGCCGAAAAAGTTGCAGGAAGAAGAGTTATTTGAAAACGACGTCGTATATTCAACAGTGTTGATGGACGGTGAAACTTTTGAGTTGGCATATAATTCTGAGTTGTGGGTGTTACAACAGCGTGTTGCTGCCCGCAAAATTATGCAATGTGCAGCAGGTGGCGGCTATTTCATAGCAGATGACACCAAACCTTTCTTGTGTAAGGTTGACGGCGTTGACGTTTGGATACAGTATTGTGTCAACAATCGCGGGAAAGATGCTTTCGTCTTATGCGAAGTGATTGGCGGCAAGACTTACATGAAGTCTTTCGGTTCGTTTGTTTTTGATTATCAGTATCCGGCCTATGACGGCGTAAACGGTATCAAGAATGACAAGGTTGCCCAAGATTTGCAAAAAGAAGGCATTCAATTCGATTATGAAATCGGCGGTTTGCAATTCCGGGCCGTATGTTGGACGGAGTTTGAAGAGTATGTTGCTCCTCAGCTCAAGTCTATCGGTGATGAGGATGATGACGACTAAAAGTTCTTAAAAAACATTTGTTTTTAGCCCTAAGCAGTTTGCTTAGGCTTTTTTTATCGAAAACCACGCGCTAGGCGCGTGGTTCCAAAGAGCTTACAGCTTTGCGCAGAAAAACTCCTTTGCTATTGTATGTAAGACGGTCTGACAACTGTCTACAAAAAAGCAAAGGAGTTTTTATATGACCACGCATACAATAGCACACACAACATGGAATTGTAAATACCATGTCGTTTTCGCTCGAAATATCGTAGAAAGGCGTTTTATGGTGGACGTCGTTTAGAGATAGGAGCCATACTTAGGGAACTATGTCGGTGGAAAGGTATAGGTATAATAGAAGCCGAAGTCTGTCCGGACCATATTCATATGTTACTAGAGATACCGCCTAAGTATTCAGTAAGCAGTATCATGGGCTATCTCAAAAGAAAGAGCAGCCTTTCGATCTATGAACGGTGGGAAAATGCAAAATTCAGATATAGAAACAGGGAGTTTTGGTGTAAAGGGTACTATGTTGATACCACTGGAAAGAATACTCAAAAAGATAGCTGAGTACATACGAAATCAACTAAAAGAAGACGCGGAGCAAAGTCAATTGACGATGGATTTTGACCCGTTTACGGGTAGCAAGTAATTTTCGCCCCGTCAGACCGTCACACGCCCTTAAGGCGTTCGCTGGCACCATGAGGGTTACACCCGTTAATAAAGAACCCCGCGTTAAACGCGGGGGTTACTTTTTGTCTTATTTTGACAAATTAGGGCTTGACTTATGCTAGAAAAAGGTTTAATTCTACACCGATTTAGAATTAGTTAGATAAGAATTATGTTGAATGCGTTTGCATTTTAGCATCAAGATATTTCAGAAAAACAATTAATTGGGTTTTTCTCGGTTCGTAAAAATAAAGATGTTCAAATTTCTCTTAGCCAGAGCTTTATTGTTCGAACCATCCTCATCCCAGTTGTGAAATTCGGATGAGGTTTTCTTGATAACCATGTTTAAGCCTTCTTTTAAGGATGTTCCATAATAAAAAGATGTAAGTTAATGTTACATTATACCGTTGCGAAACAGGATAATGTATGATTTTGGAAGGCTTAAATTTTTCTCGATAGCAAGTCAATTGCCAAGACCCCCGGTTCAAAAGTTGCTGAAAAACTTTAACCGGGGCTTTTTTATGTTTAATCATTTAGTGGGCAGGAACCGTCGATTTGGTGGTCAAGGCGGTTTTCCTTGAGGCCGGCAGGGTCCTGATGAATAATAACCTGAGCATCGGGATAGGCCTTGAGTACGGCGTTTTCTACTTCGTCGGTATATTCATGGGCAACCGAGAGCGGCAGACTGCCGTCCAATTCAAGGTGAAATTCAAACATATAGATGCCGCCGAGGTCGCGGGTGCGGAGATCGTGCATTCCGCGAGTGTGGGCACAAGACAATACAATTTTTTGCAGGTTTTCACGAATGTCGTCATTCAATTCTTTATCCATTAAAACCGCAACGGCGTCTTTGGCCAGCTTGTAGGCGTTAATTAACAAGTAAGCCGAGACGGCAAAAGCGGTTACGGTATCAAACCAGTTTATGTCAAACAGTTTTACAACTACCAGAGTGAGGATGATGGAGGCATTGGTGATGACATCTACGGTGTAGTGGGCGGAATCGGCGCTGATGGCTCGGGAATGCGTGCGGGAGGCAACGTATTTTGAAACAAAATCAATCCTAGCGTCAACAGCAGGCTGAGCAGCATAACAAAGATGCCGATGCCGGCCTGGGTGAGAGGACGCGGGTTGATGAAACGGTTGATTCCGTCATACATGACGAAAATACCCGAACCGGCGACAAAGGCAGATTGTACGAGGGCGCTGATGGCTTCCGCTTTGCCGTGCCCGTAACGGTGTGCCCGGTCCGCCGGTTGTGAGGATACGTGCACGGCGATGTAGGTGATGGATGAGGCAAAAAGGTCGGCAAGACTGTCAATCATTGAAGACAGTACCGACAACGAACCGGTATAAAAAACGCCGATTGTCTTTATGACGGTCAGGGTTACGGCTAGACTGACGCTGCCCATGGCTGCCAGACGTTTAAGGCGATTACTTTGTTCGGCGGTCAGCGATGACATTTTTTTATTTTCTCCATATTTTCGGCAGTAATTTCGTAGTAGTGTGCATTAGCATAGCTGCTGAAGGTTTGCAACGCTTTTTCGGTGAGCGGCTGTTTGAATTCATAATTCAGGTAATTTTTGGTGCCGTCCTTGACGAAATGCAGAACGACATGATTACCACCTTCTGCCTGTAAATCGGCTGTAAGCAGCGGCTGCGGGTTTTCAAGGCGGTCGGTGACGCCGATAAAAGAGGTATTTAAAAGGACTTTGGCAATTTCCGCCAGACGGTCTGCTTCGTAAATATCGTTGACCTGCGCCAGCCTTCCGAGGCGAAGGTTCCACACCGAGCTGAAAGTCCAGTCTTCCGGTTTTACGGATAAGTCAATCAAGTCAAAATTAGCCAGCCAGACCTGAAATTGATTGTCGAATTTGACATAGGCTCCTTTTTGAACCACGGCCGAGGTCCAAGTCAAATTTTCCGACATCAAAGGAGGCCAGGCGTTTTTTTCCGCCGTCCTCCAATTCAACCCGAATTGCGGGGGGAGGAGGCAACTTCAATTGGCGCCAAGCCGAAGGCAGGCAGGTATTCCATTTTAGATGTTTTCTTTTCATAGAAAGTGGCTTCCAGCATAGCGCTTAGAAAGCTGCGTATGCGTTCCTGATAAACCATAAATTCCGGAGCGCCTTCAAGTTTCCAGGCGTCTTGGTCGCGATAAAATCTGAGGGTTTGATTATGGTTTTGCAAGGTAATGTATTCGACGTGGTTAATTTGTTTCGGCAAGTTGGGAAATAAGGGCCGGTTTTCGTAAACGGCAATGTCCTGACGGTTATTGTACCAGACGGATGCGGTTCCGAGGGCAAGCAACAATGCGGCGCCGGTTCCGAGGTAAACGAATGGCCGGTTAATTTGCAGCGGAGACAACGACCGGCAGCAACGGCGGCGTTTGAGCATAAAGGCAAACATTCCCAGCAGAATCAGCAGCGGCACGGCATAGATGTTTGCAAATTTGATGCGGTTTTCGAGCCGACGGGTTTCCTGATTGAGCGCCGTCCGGATATTAAAGAGCTCCTGACGGCTTTGGTCAATGTCTTTGCGGATATTGGCGATGATGGCAAGTTCGTCAGGGGTAAATTGCAGTCTTTCTTCAAAGTTTTTTTGCCCCAAATTTCCTGAAGGCCGGATTTGGTTTGTTCAATTTTATCAATGATGTCTTTTTCGCGGATTTTGAACTGCTGCTGTGCCAGTTTGCGAGCGGTTTCGATATCTTCGAAGGTACGGTTTTTGCCTGATTTTCCGCGCAGGTTAATCATATCATCGCGTCCCAGCAGCGTATCCAGGGCATTGAGTACGAAGTTGGCATTGTCCAAGACCGGGATGGCATAGTTGTTTTCCAAAATAGTTTGATGTACGGTCCAAAAACTGTCGTAAAAAGCATATCACTGTCGCCGACGACAATCAGTTCGAAGGGTTTTTCCATATTTTTGCTGATGATGCGGGCGGCAATGTATTTGGGGTTGGAATCTTTTTCGAAATGCCGAAGAATTTCGGCAGGATGAAGGTTGTTGTAAACGACCTCCGCCGGAAGCAGCTCCGATATGGGACCGGCCTGAAGCAGAGGAACAAAATAAATCGGGGCATCTTTTTGGGGAGCAAATATGCCGGCGGAAGTGAGCATCATTTTTTTGAGAAGCGCCGTTTCTTTAAAATCGTGGTTAAAGTTGGGTTCTTTCAGGTAAAACTGAATCAAGTCCTGCGTGAACGTGGGATTGTCTTTGAAGTTTGTGGCGTCGATGGTTGAGGAATTGCCCAAGTCGGCAACAACCATATTGTCGAAGAAACGAAATCCCCATGATTCGGGCAGGTTTCCGTAATCGGACGGAGACAAGGTTTGCGAAACCGGGGCGAAGATGCGCGGTGCTTCTGCCGCAATGTCGAAGAAAGCCAGAATTTTGCCGCCGCGGTAACCGTAATTCCGTATTGCCTGCTGCATGTCGTTGCTCATTTTCTGCGGATGTGCAATCATCAGCGCATCAATGTTGTTCAGGTCGAGCAGGTTGTCGTCTGAAATTGGCGTTATGTCATAAAACTGTTGCAGCTGGTTGATAATTTCCCATTTAGGCGTGGCTACGTTTTCGATAATTTGTTCAAACATCGGCAGAGAGGTGATTAATCCGAGTTTTGAACGGCGGTGGTTGAGCAGATAAAGCGCCTGGGTCAGGTCCTGTTCCAAAAGCTCCTGACGTTCCAGCGGGAAAAAAAGGGATTACCCGGCGGTGTTCTACTTCATCGGTGAGCGTCATTCCGAAATAGGCATTGCTGTTGGTGTCGACAAGAGGAAGCGGTTGCAGCCCGGCATTGAGGGCCCGGTCTTCAACATCGCTCAGCGGCAGAGGATTGTAAATCTGGTAGCTGAACTTGCCGTCGGAAAGCGAAGCGTAGCGTTGGAGCAAAAAGGCGGATTTTATCAAACATCAGCCGCAACTCGGGGCTGCGTTCTCCCAGAATACGGGAATAATAAAAAGCTTGGCGGTTACCGGCTCGGGAAGATTACGCAAGATGTTGCGGGTGGCATTGGTAAGCGTGAAAAGCTTTTCTTCGGTAAAGTCATATTGGTACCGGCGGAGCAGATTGTTGGCAGTCAGGTTAAGACCGGTGAAACCAATCAGAAGAATGAGGAATATCATAACGTAATAACCGGGCCGGGAAGACTTCAGCCACGGGGTGGTTCCTGCGGTTTTGAAACTTATAATTAACACGGTGGTCAGGTTAAACAGCAATATCAGCGATGCAAAAAAGACGATGTCACGCGCTTCCAGAAGACCGTGGACAATTGTTTCGAAGTGAGAAAGGAAACTGAACGATGCGACCATATCAATAATCGAAAGCGGTGCAAAACTGCGGAATATTCCGAGTATGTATTCAATGCCGCTGAGGAAAAAGACCAGGTTTGCAATAACGGCAAAGACCAACGCAATTACCTGGTTTTTGGTAAGGGCGGACATGGTTTGGGAAATTGCAAGCATACAGCCGGCGAGCAGAAAGCTGCCGACATAACTGATGAGAATGACGGTGTTGTCAGGGGAGCCCAGCAGGTTGACGGTAATCCAAAAAGGAAAAGTCAGAAGCAGGGCGAGAGCGCAAAACATCCAGGAAGCGAAAAACTTTCCCCACACCAATGCGGGAATCGACACCGGCATGGTGATTATCTGGAGGATGGTTTGGTTCTGAATTCCTCGGCCCAAAGCCTCATTGAAATTCCCGGAATAAACAGCAGATACAGCCAGGGTTGAAAGCTGAACATAGGCAGCAAATCCGCTTGTCCGCGTTCAAGAAAATGTCCGAAATAAACGGCAAAGGAGCCGTTCAGCAGCAGAAAGCAAATCAGGTAGACATATGCCAGCGGCGAAATGAAATAACGAAAAAATTCGTTTTTAGTGACAACCCAAAGTTTGTTCATTGTTTACCTCGTCAGATTTTTAAATGCGTCGGAAAGTGTGGCAGCATGGTTTTGGAAAAGAATCGAATCCAGGGTTCCGTCTGCTTTGATTTGACCTTTGCTCATCAAAATGATGCGGTTGGCGATGGTTTCTGCTTCATCGAGCAAGTGGGTTGAGATGATGATGGTTTTGTCCCGGCCCATACGGGTAATCAGCTCGCGGATGTGTTCTTTTTGGTTAGGGTCAAGGCCGTCGGTAGGTTCGTCCAAAAGAAGAATCGGCGGATTGGAAATAATGCTTTGGGCAAAGCCGACCCGGCGAAGGTATCCTTTTGAGAGCGTTTCGATTTTTTGTGAGAGGATGTCGGCAATGTTTGCCGCCCGGGCAATTTCCTGCAGCCGCTGTTTTTTCTCATTTCTTGAGAATCCGCGCAGTTCGGCCATATATTCCAGAAAAGAACGGACGCTCATGTCCGGGTAAAGAGGGGAGCCTTCCGGCAAAAATCCGATAAGCTTTTTGGCTTCCAGGGGCGCACCGGAGATGTCTTTTTCCATAACCTTAATGCTGCCGGAAGTAGGAGCCAGATATCCGGTTATCATGTTCATCAGCGTGGATTTACCTGCGCCGTTGGGGCCGAGCAGGGCGATGATTTCTCCGCTGCGGGCCTTGAAACTGAGGTCGCTGACGGCTGCAATTTCGCCGAAATCTTTTGTCAGATTGGATACTTCAATGGTTACCGGCATCGTATTCTCCTTTGAAAAACTATGCTTAATATAATCATAAAAGTTAAAGATTAGGTGAATCCGCAGAGGAAACGACCGTCAGTTCTCGAATTAAGTTTGAGCTCAGCCTTTGTTTATTTCATAAAGTACGATTGCAGCGGCAGTTGCCACGTTCAGGCTTTCGACTTTTTCATTCATAGGCAGTTTGACGGTTGCGTCACATGATTCCTCAACCAGGCGGCGCATACCTTTGCCTTCGGAGCCCATAATGATGGCGGTTTTGCCGGACTTGTTCATTTCGGCGACGGTATTTTGGGCATAGCCGTCCATACCGATTGTCCAGAATCCGGCATTTTTCAATTGTTCTATTGCACGGGAGAGGTTGGTCACTCTTGCAATGGGCAGGTGTTCAATCATTCCCGCGGATGCTTTGGCCATGGCTCCGGTTTCGGCCGGGGCATTTTTGTCTTGCACAATCAGGGCCAGGGTATTAAAGGCGACGGCGGAACGAATAATGGCTCCGATGTTTTGGGGATCGGTTACCTGATCGAGAATTAAGACGTGGCATTTTTCACATTTGTCGGCTAAGGCAATGACATCTTCAAGTTACAGGCCGGACGCTCGGAGCATACCAGAGCAACGCCCTGGTGGACTGCTTCGCGGGGCAGGAGTTTGTCGATTTCTTTGCGGTCGACGATATTAAGGGGAATATGCCTGTTGTTTGCCAAATCCTGAAATTCTGCCGCATTTTCTTTGGTGCAAAGCAGTTTTGCGACGGAACGCCCGGTGTTGGCGAGGGCGGCGGCAACCGCATGACGTCCGTATAAGACCAAAGGGCGCCTTGGCGGTTTTGCGTTCAGGAATAAATTTTTTTGCCATCAGATAACCTTTCTTAAAATTCCGCCGGCAGCGGCCAATAATTTTGCGCCTCATCCGGCGAGCAGTTTTTGCAGCCATAACGCATGCGGTTTTGACGTTGCCGCATTGTTTGATGTATTCGCGGGCCTGTTCATAAGGAACGTTGGCGATTTCCGCGACGATACGCGTGCCGCGGTCACCACGGAAAGACCACTTTAACGGCAGCCATCACAAAAGTATTGGCAGAGCAGGGCGGAGCTTCGTTTACAGCCTATGATCAAATTGATAAAGCCCCGGAAGAGAGAGCCCGCGGTATAACCATTTCTACATCACACGTAGAATATGAGACTCCGAACCGTCACTATGCACACGTAGACTGCCCGGGTCACGCGGACTATGTAAAGAACATGATTACCGGTGCCGCACAGATGGACGGAGCCATTTTGGTAGTATCAGCAGCCGACGGTCCGATGCCGCAAACGCGTGAGCATATTTTGTTGGCTCGTCAGGTAGGCGTACCTGCCATTGTCGTATTTATGAACAAAGTAGACCAGGTAGACGATCCGGAGTTGTTGGAATTGGTAGAAATGGAAATCCGTGACCTGTTGTCATCATATGATTTCCCCGGCGACGAAATTCCGATTGTCAAAGGTTCAGCTTTGGTAGCATTGGAAGACGGCGATCCGAAGATTGGTAAAGAAGCTATCATCAAATTGATGGAAGAAGTAGACCGTTACATTCCGCAGCCGGAACGTCCGAAAGACCAGCCGTTCCTGATGCCGATAGAAGACGTATTCTCGATTTCCGGTCGCGGTACGGTAGTTACGGGTCGTGTAGAACGCGGCGTACTGCATGTAGGCGACGAAATTGAAATCGTAGGCATTAAGCCGACCCAGAAGACCACCTGTACAGGAATTGAAATGTTCCGCAAGCTTTTGGATCAGGGAGAAGCCGGCGATAACATCGGTGTATTGTTGCGCGGCACGAAGAGAGAAGAAGTAGAGCGCGGACAGGTATTGGCAGCACCGGGTTCAATCACACCGCACACAGAATTCAAATGTGAATGCTATATTCTGACGAAAGAAGAAGGCGGCCGTCATACACCGTTCTTCAGCAACTATCGTCCGCAGTTCTATTTCCGTACGACAGATGTCACCGGTTCCATAGAACTTCCAGCCGGCACGGAAATGGTAATGCCCGGAGATAACATTACGATGAAAGCTACGTTGATACACCCGATTGCAATGAACGAAGGTCTTCGTTTCGCAATTCGTGAGGGCGGTCACACGGTAGGAGCCGGTGTCGTATCACAGATAATTAAATAAGAAGAGTTTTGACGTAAGTCAAAAAAAACAAAAAGCTCCCTGCTGGCAATAGTCTCGGTCGGGAGTTTTTTTAGGTATTTAAATGGGTTGGGGCTATGTTTGCGGGTATTGTTGAGGTAATGTTTGGGGGGGGCTTCCGGCGCGGCATCTATTTGAAGGTAACAGTGGATATGTTAAGAAAAAACCGGGATTTAATCGGTTTTTTATTACCTCACTATAGTGGAGTGTTTTTATCAGGAAAGTTCTTTTATAATGTTTATGATATTCAGGCTGATACCGTCTTTGGTCAGCACCGGCTTTGTCGGTTTGGCTATGGCCCGGTAATATAAAACTAAAAACAAGCGAGTAGAATAAGTTAGTCCGAGACGTTCGGTTTTGGCGTTTTCAATCATTTCAATAAGGCGGTTTCGGTTAATGCCTTCTCTTTTGCAGATGTCGTCGAGAGCTTCCCATTCTTTGGAACATAAACGCATACTGGTCTTGCGCTTATTAATGTTAATTATTCTATTTGCTAACTTAGTCATTATAAAACATCTTTTTAACTTAAATAAATCTAATATATGATATAAGTACAGCATATATCATATAAATATAACTCGCAACCAAAAAATGCAAAATTGGATTATTACCAAGTAAAAATTAATAACTCTTTGAATCCGCATAATTCTTTTGGTTTTCTTTTTGAGTGTAAAATATATAAAATTGATGATTAGGTAGTAAAATACAACTTAAGTGATATTCCTTTTTCTACTGGTTTGTGGTTGTCTGTCGGTTGTTTTGGGGTTTTTCATTGCTTTTGCCTGAAGGAGCGGAGGGAAATTTTTTTTGTCTTTTGCAGAATAACCTCTGCTAATGCTTGTTTCTTTATAATTTTTTGGCAAACTCATCACATTTTCTTTACCAGTTTTTCGGCTGCATTGGAAAGATGTCGAAAAGTTAAAGTTTTGTTCGGGCCATCCTTATTTATCCATGTCGGCATTGTAGGTATAAAATCCTATTTTATGCATAAAAAGTCTATTTATGCTGAAAAATTTGTCTATTTCAGGCGCGCGGAGAGTTCGAACTGGAGGGGTGCGGGCGAATCGCCGAGGAGACTCAACAAGAGTCGCACAAAGGGATTCCGCTGAAAATATTTTCAGAAAATCGTATTTTTCTCTTGCAATATAAGTTTGTCTATGTTACAAGGAGCGCACGAGAACTGCAAAAGAGGCGGAATCCGTCTCGGCGGTTCGGATATAAAACATACCGCATCCTTTGGTTTTCAAAGGTTTGCAGAGTTTAACATTTAGCTGGCAAACTTCTAAACATTAAAGTTTTGCCATCTAGTTATAGGAAAAAGTATTTAAATGATGGATACACAAAATATCAGAATTCGCCTCAAGGCTTTTGATCATCGTTTTGCTTGATTTGTCTACCAAAGAAATCGTGCATACCGCCAAAAGAACCGGGGCTAATGTCAGAGGGCCCATCCCTCTCCCGACCAATATTGAGAAGTTTACGGTTAATATGTCTCCGCACATTAATAAAAAATCTCGTGAGCAGTTCGAAATCCGTACTCACAAAGAGACTTCTCGATATCGTAGATCCCACACCGCAAACCGTGGACGCTTTGATGAAGCTCGATCTGGCTGCCGGTGTAAATGTTGAAATTAAACTGTAATTTTAATGTTGGCTTTTGAAATAATAAAAGTCAACCAATTAGAAAAAGGAAATAAATAATAATGCGTACGGGTCTAATCGCAAAAAAGCTTGGAATGTCCCGCATTTTTGAAACAGACGGAACTCATGTTCCGGTAACTGTTTTGGCTGTGGACGGTTTGGAAGTTGTTGATGTCAGAACTAAGGAAAGAGACGGCTATACCGCCGTTCAGCTGGGTACCGGCAGCATCAAGGCCAAAAATGTTTCTAAACCGATGAAGGGGCATTTTGCCAAAGCTAACGTTGAGCCGAAGAGAAAATTGGCAGAGTTCAGAGTGTCTGAAGACTGCCTGCTGTCTGTCGGCGATAAATTATCTGTAGAACATTTTGTTCCGGGACAGTTTGTTGACGTCTGCGGGACTTCAATCGGTAAAGGTTTTGCCGGCGTTATGAAACGCCACAATTTTGCCGGTCTTGAAGCTACCCACGGTGTGTCAATTTCTCACCGTTCCCATGGTTCTACAGGACAAAGACAAGATCCGGGTAAGGTGTTCAAAGGCAAAAAAATGGCCGGACATATGGGTAATGAGCGTGTAACCGTTCAAAACCTGAAGGTTGTGGCTGTTGATGCTGACAAGGGCTTAATTATGGTTAAGGGCGGCGTTCCCGGTTCGGAAAACGGCTGGGTTTATGTTACCGATGCCATCAAAAAGCCTGCTTCAGTCAAGCTGCCGATGCCTGCCGGATTGAAAAAAGTTGATGAACCTGTTGCAGTTAAAGCTGAGACCTCAGCTGAGAATGCATAACGTAGAGGAAAAGAAATATGAAACAGGACATCTTAAATTTAGATAATAAAAATGTTGGTTCCATCGAGCTTGACGAATCCATCTTCGGTTTGGAAGTTCGTCCCGACATTTTGCACCGTGTTGTTACTTGGCAGCTGGCCAGACTGCAATCCGGCAACCATAAGACCAAAGGTCGTTCCGAAGTTGCTTTGACTCCGGCAAAGCCGTTTAAGCAAAAAGGCGGCGGCCGCGCTCGTCAGGGTTCTCGCAAAGGGTACTCAGTTTAGAAAAGGCGGCGTTGTTTTTGGTCCGGTTGTTCGCGATCATTCACATGAGCTGACTAAGAAATTCAGAAAACTCGGTCTTAAAACTGCTCTTTCTGCGAAAGCAAAAAGAAGGTAACCTGATTGTTATCGATGAAGCTAAACTTGCTGCTCCGAAGACTAAGGATTTGGAAGCCAAATTGGCGGCCTGCGGTCTGACCAACAGCCTGTTCATCGACGGCAAAGAAGTTGACATGAACTTTGCTCTGGCTACCAGAAACCTCATCGGCGTTGACGTTTTGCCGACTATCGGTGCCAACGTTTACGACATCTTGAGAAAAGACAAACTGGTTTTGACTAAAGATGCAGTTGCTTGCTTAGGAGAGAGATTGAAATGAGTAACTCTAAAAAACAAACAATGTAACTGCAAAGATGTATGACACGCTCGTACGTCCGGTCATTACCGAGAAGTCAATGATTTCTTCGGAAGCTGGTAAAGTTACGTTTTTAGTTCCTTTGTCTGCCACCAAAGATGAAGTTAAGGCTTCTGTCGAAGCTATCTTCAACGTTAAGGTAAACAAGGTTAATACAATTCGTCAATTCGGTAAGGAAAAACGCTTTAAGGGTTATATCGGACAGCGTTCTGATTTCAAAAAAGCGGTTGTTACCCTTGCTGAAGGTCAACATATTGATGTTACAACAGGAATTTAAGACATGGCATTAAAAATTATAAGCCCACATCTCCTGGACTTCGTCAGCTCGTTATCGTAGACAGAACCGAGCTTTATAAAGGTAACCCTGAAAAATCTCTGACAATCGGTTTGACCAAAACCGGCGGTCGCGATAACTACGGGCATGTTACAAGTCGTAGAATTGGTGGCGGTCATAAGCGCAAACTGCGTATTATTGACTTCAAACGTAATAAATTTGACAGTGAGGCTACTGTAGAGAGAATCGAATATGATCCTAACCGTTCCGCTTTCATTGCTTTAGTCAGCTATGATGACGGCGAAAAGGCTTATATTCTGGCTCCGCAGAGATTGAAAGCCGGTGATAAGGTTGTTTCTTCCGCCAAGGCAGATATTAAACCGGGTAACGCTATGCCTCTTAAAAAATATGCCGGTCGGTACTATTATCCACAACGTTGAGTTAAAAGCAGGCAAAGGCGGACAGTTGGTTCGTTCTGCCGGTTGTTACGCTCAGCTTGTCGGTAAAGACGCCGGTTATGCTCAATTGAAGTTGAGCTCTGGTGAGTTAAGGGTTGTTCGTGAAGAGTGCCTGGCTACCGTAGGTGCTGTTTCTAACCCTGATAACCAAAACAAATCACTTGGTAAAGCCGGCCGTAACCGTTGGTTGGGCAATCGTCCGGTTTCCCGTGGTGTTGCCATGAACCCGGTTGATCACCCGATGGGTGGTGGTGAAGGTCGCACATCCGGCGGTCGTCATCCGACTACTCCGTGGGGCAAACCTACCAAGGGTTATAAAACTCGTACTAATAAGAAGACGGATAAATTCATTATGAGAAGCCGTCATGAAAACAAAAAGAAATAAGGAGAAACGCTAATGACACGTTCCGTATGGAAAGGGCCGTTCGTTGATGGCTATCTTCTCAAAAAAGCTGAAGCCGCTAGGTCTTCCAGCCGTAATGAAGTGATTAAAATTTGGTCTCGCCGTTCTACAATGTTGCCTCAGTTTGTAGGTTTGACATTTGGTGTCCACAATGGTCACAAATTTATCCCCGTACTGGTTACCGAGGATATGGTTGGTCACAAATTTGGTGAGTTTGCTCCGACCCGTACATTTTACGGTCACGCAGCAGATAAAAAAGCTAAGAGAGGTTAATGATGAGTAAATCTAAAGATGCAAGAAGAGTAGAAGCAAATGAAGCTTTGGCTATTTGCCATTCTATTCGCACTTCTCCTCGTAAACTGAACTTAGTCGCTCAGTCAATCCGTGGCTTGAATGCTTCTAAAGCGGTTGCCGAATTAAGCTTTTCCAAGAAGAGAATTGCAAAAGTTGCTTTTGGCAGTTTTGCAGTCAGCAATTGCTAACGCAGAGAACAACCATCAATTGAACATCGATAAGCTTTTTGTTAAAGAAGCTTACGTGGGCAAAGGTTTAGTAATGAAACGTATGCACGCTAGAGGCCGTGGTAGAGGAGCAAGAGTTCTGAAACCTTTCTCTAACATGACAATTATCGTTGCAGAGCGTGGGGAGTAAGTTAATGGGACAAAAAGTAAATCCTATCAGTCTTCGTTTGGGAGTTAACCGTACTTGGGATTCTCGTTGGTATGCAGATGAAAAATATGCTGACTACCTTCTCGAAGACGTCAAAATTAAAGAATTCTTGAAAGAGAAACTGGCTCAGGCCGGCATCAGCAGAATCGTTATCGAACGTCCTGCCAAGAAGGCCAGAGTTACCATTCACTCTGCAAGACCGGGTGTTGTTATCGGCAAAAAAGGACAGGATATCGAGAATCTGCGCAAAGAGATTCAGAAGATGACTGATTCTGAAGTCCAACTCAACATTCTGGAAGTCAGAAAACCTGAGCTTGATGCAAAATTAGTTGCAGATAGCGTGGCTCAGCAGCTGGAACGCCGCGTGGCTTTCCGCAGAGCGATGAAGCGCGTTATGCAGTCAGCTCTTCGTTTGGGTGCAGAAGGTATCAAAGTTAGCTGTTCAGGCCGTTTAGGCGGTGCTGAAATTGCAAGAACCGAATACTACCGCGAAGGTCGTGTTCCTCTGCACACACTGCGTGCTGACATTGATTATGCAACCTCTACGGCTCACACAACTTATGGTGCTTGTGGCGTTAAGGTATGGATCTACAAGGGCGAGATTATGGCTCATGATCCGATGGCACAAGATAAAAAGTTGGCTGAACAAAAATAAGAATGAGGTTTTAGAAAAATGTTAAGTCCAAAAGATTAAAGTTCCGCAAGATGCACAAAGGCCGTATTCACGGCCTCGCCAAAGGCGGTTCTGAATTGAGTTTTGGTTCATATGGATTAAAGGCTCTTTCTCCGGAACGCATTACCGCCCGCCAGATCGAGGCAGCCCGTCGTGCCATTACCCGCGAGATGAAAAGAGCCGGAAGATTGTGGATCAGAATTTTCCCGGATGTTCCTGTATCTGACAAACCCGCCGAAGTTCGTATGGGTAAAGGTAAAGGCTCAATTGAATTCTATGTTGCCAGAGTTAAACCGGGTCGTATCATGTTCGAGTGCGAAGGCGTTGATGAGGAAACCGCTCGTGCGGCTTTTTGCTCTCGGTGCCGCAAAGCTCCCGATTAAGACCAAGTTTGTCAAGAAACTGAATTCAGAGCAAGGAGTAGCATAATGTTAAAAATTAAAGATCTTCGTGCGATGAGTATTGATGAATTGGAAGCTAAATTGCTCGAAAAAGAAAAAAGAACAATTTAACTTAAGAATTCAACAATCTACTGGACAATTACAAAATACTGCGGTATTAAGAAGCGTCCGTCGTGAAGTAGCAAAATCAACACGCTCATTAATGAGCGCAAGAAGAATAGTTAGGAGAAAAAACTATGCCTAAAAAAGAATTCTTCAAGGTGTTGTTGTTAGTGATAAACAGGATAAGACCGTCGTAGTCAGCGTAGAGCGTCAGGTTATGCACCCTGTTTATAAGAAATTCATCAAGAAAAGCAAAAAATATGCCGCTCATGATGAAAACAATCAGTTCAAAGTCGGTGATGTTGTACGTATTGAAGAATCTGTACCGTATTCTAAGACTAAATGTTGGACTGTAATCGTTGATAACGCCTAAGAGAAAAGGAATTAAAAAATGATACAGATGCAAACCAACCTCGATGTAGCCGACAACTCTGGCGCACGTCAGGTGCAGTGCATTAAGGTTCTTGGAGGCTCCAAGAGAATGCATGCTTCTGTTGGCGACATTATCGTAGTGTCTATCAAGGACGCTATTCCCAAAGGTCGTGTTAAGAAGGGTGATGTTCACAAAGCCGTTATCGTTCGTACGGCTTCTGACATCAGACGCAAAGACGGATCCGTTATCCGTTTCGATAAAAATGCTGCAGTTCTTATCAATAAGGACGGTGAGCCAATTGGTACTCGTATCTTTGGCCCTGTTACCAGAGAGTTGCGTGCAAAGAAATTTATGAAAATTATTTCATTAGCACCGGAGGTATTATAATGCCTAAGTTGAAAATTAAAAAAAAGGGTGACCAGGTTGTAGTCCTGTCAGGTGATGACAAAGGCAAGACTGGTGAAGTAGTAAAATCTATGCCTAAAGAGGGTAAAGTGGTTGTTCAGGGTGTGAATTTGGTCAAAAGACATACCAAACCCAGCCAAACTACTCCTGGCGGCATTGTTACTAAAGAAGCGCCGATTAATGTATCTAACGTAGCTATCGTTGATCCGAAGTCTGGAAAAGCTAGCAAGATTGGTTACAAAGAAGTTAACGGAAACAAAGTGCGCGTTGCTCGTAAATCCGGTGAAGTAATCGATAAATAGGAGAAAAAATTTATGGCAAATTTTGAAAACTTATACAATGAAGTCATAAAAAAATCTCTTGTGGAAAAATTCGGTTACACCAACCCACATGAGATTCCCAAGTTGACCAAAATTGTTTTGAACATCGGTGTCGGCGATGCCGTTACCGACAAAAAGAAACTCAACAATGCCGTTGACGAGCTGGCTTTGATTTCCGGTCAGAAACCGGTTGTTACCAAAGCCCGCAAATCAATCGCTACATTTAAGTTGAGAGAAGGCATGCCGATTGGCTGCAAGGTAACTCTGCGTTCCACCAGAATGTATGAATTCCTTGAAAGACTTATCAATATGGCTCTGCCGCGCGTTAGAGACTTCCACGGTATTACTGGTAAGAACTTTGACGGTAAAGGTAACTTTGCTTTTGGTATTAAAGAACAGATTATTTTCCCTGAAATCAACTATGATAAGGTTGAAAACATCAGAGGTATGGACATCTGCATCTGCACCAGCGCAAAGACTGATGAAGAAGCTAAGGCTCTTCTCACTGGCTTTAACCTTCCTTACAAGAAATAGGTGGAGATTTTACTATGGCAAAAACAAGTTCAGTTTACAGAAACTTGAAAAGAGCTAAAATGGCAGAGAAGTTTGCTTCTCGCCGTAACAAGCTCAAAAAGATAGTTATGGATAAAACCATCTCTCCCGAAGAGAGATTCCAGGCTACTCTTAAATTAGCTGAGATGCCGCGTAACTCTGCAAAGATTCGTTACCGCAATCGTTGCAAACTTACCGGTCGTTCTCGTGGTGTTTATCGGAAATTCGGCCTGGCCCGTATCGAATTGAGAGATATGGCAAGCTTTGGTGAAATTCCTGGTTTAGTAAAATCAAGCTGGTAGGAGATAAGGATAATGTCTATGTCTGATCCTTTGGGCGATATGCTCACACGCATTAGAAACGCACAAAGAGCGAAGAAAAAGTGAAGTCGTATCACCTGCTTCTCGCTTGCGTGAAAATGTACTCGAAGTTCTGAAAAAAGAAGGCTACATTGCCGGTTATGAAAAGGTTAATGTACGTCCGGGCGTTGACGAACTCAAAATTAAGTTAAAGTACCACGAAGGTACTTCCGTAATTACCGAAATTTACCGCGTATCCACTCCGGGCCGCAGAGTTTACTCCAGCGTTAAAGATTTGCCCAGAGTTTACAATGGTTTGGGTATTTCTATCATTTCTACACCGTCAGGCGTTATGAGTGATAATGATGCCAGAAAAGCCAACGTTGGCGGCGAAATTTTATGTCAAGTATTCTAGGGGAGAAAATGGATGTCTAGAGTTGGTAAATATCCGGTTATCGTCCCTGAAGGCGTTAACGTTGCAATTGAAGGCAATTTGGTCAAAGCCAGCGGAAAATTGGGCGAATTGAGCCACACTTTTGATGCTGATCACATTGCCGTAGAATTAAAAGATAACAAGATTGTAGTTACTCCCAAAATGGAAACAAAACATTCCAGAGCTTTGTGGGGTACTACCAGAGCTAATATCAACATTATTGTTAAAGGCGTTCATGACGGCTTTACCAAAAATTTGGAATTAGTCGGTGTCGGTTATAAAGCCCGCGTTGAAGGCAGCAACAAATTAGTATTATCTTTGGGTTTCTCTCACGATGTTCCTGTTGAGGCTCCCAAAGGCATCAAGGTTGCTTGCCCGAGTGCTACCCAGATCACCATCTCTGGTGCAGATAAACAACTTGTTGGCCAGTTTGCTTCGGAAATCCGCAAATTCAGAAAACCTGAGCCCTACAAAGGCAAAGGCGTTAAGTATGAAGGCGAATATATCCGTCGTAAAGAAGGCAAGAAGAAATAAGGAAAAGTTAAATGAATACACCAAGAGAATTATTTCAGAAAAGAAAAGATCGTGTAAGATCATCTTTGAAGAAAGCTGCAAATGGAAAGATGAGATTATCTGTATTTCGCAGTGGTTTGCACATTTATGCCCAAATTATTGACGACGCCAAAGGTGTAACTGTTGTTTCTGCTTCTACTTTGGAAAAAGCAATCAGAGATAATATTAAAAAATCATCTACAGTTGAAGCTGCCAGCTACATCGGCAAAGTTGTAGCAGAGCGCGCTGTTAAATCCGGTGTTAGTGAAGTTGTTTTCGACAGAGGCGGCTACATTTATCATGGTCGCGTAAAAGCTTTGGCTGAAGCAGCTCGCGAAGCTGGTTTGAAATTCTAAGGAGATGAAAATGGCACAACAAGCTGTAGATCGTCGTAATAATAAGACAGAAAAGAAAGATGAATTAGTTGAAAAATTAGTTCACATTAACCGTGTAGCTAAAACCGTAAAAGGCGGACGCACCATGTCTTTCGCCGCCGTCGTTGTCGTCGGTGACCAGAAAGGCCGCGTCGGTTACGGTACCGGTAAGGCAACTGAAGTTCCTGATGCCATTACCAAAGCTACCAACGAAGCTAAAAAAGAATATGGTACGTATTCCGCTGCGTGAAGGCAGAACTCTTCATCATGATATTGCCGGCCGTTTCGGCGCCGGAAAGGTATATCTGAGAACGGCTCCTGCCGGTACCGGCGTTATCGCCGGCGGCCCGATGCGTGCTATCTTTGAAGTTCTCGGCGTTCAGGACGTCGTTGCTAAATCTATGGGTTCAAACAATCCCTACAATATGATTAAAGCAACATTCAACGCTCTGGAAGCTATCAATTCACCCCGTATGGTTGCTGCTAAACGCGGTAAAAAGGTTGGTGATATTGTCAGCCGCCGCGAGAATTCCAGCAATGCTAAAATCGCAATTGAGGAGACTTTATAATGGCTACTAAGAAAACTATTAAAGTTACCCAAATTGGAAGCACTATCGGACGTCCGGCTTCTCAGGAGGCTACGCTTATCGGTCTTGGTTTAAACAAGATGCATAAGACTGTCGTTCTGGAAGACACCCCGTCTGTTCGCGGTATGATTAAGAAAGTTAGTCACCTCGTTAAAGTCGAGGAATAGTGGGAAATTTGTCAAAGGACTGTGAAACGGATATTAACGTTTGTGCAGTAGAATAACGACAGACGACAATGTTACGAAACAGTCCTTTCCAGTCCCATTGCTAATATAGATTAAGGTGAAAAGATATGAAACTTAATGAAATTAAAGATAATGAAGGCGCCAGAAAGTCCCGCAAGCGCGTAGCTCGCGGTATCGGAAGCGGTTCAGGCAAAACCGGCGGACGCGGCCAAAAAGGTCAGAAGTCTCGTTCAGGCGTTGCCGTAAATGGTTTCGAAGGCGGCCAGATGCCGATTTACCGCAGACTTCGAAACGCGGTTTCAAGAATCCGTTTGCTAAGGAATTTGCGGTTGTCAATCTGGATACTATTCAGAAGGCCGTTGATGCAGGCAAATTGAATGCTGCCGACATCAATATTGATGCTTTGGTTAACGCTGGCATCATCGGCAAGCAAGCTTGACGGTGTTCGTCTGTTGGCTCGTGGAGCTATTACCTCTAATGTAAACATTAGCGTTAATTCTGCTTCCAAGGCTGCTGTTGCAGCTGTTGAAAAGGCCGGCGGTAAAGTGACTGTTGTTGCTTAATCGAAAGCTGAAAACAAATACAAAAAGGTGAGGTTTTCCTCACCTTTTTTTGTATCGAGAAAACCACGCGCTAGGCGCGTGGTTCCAAAAAGCTTACAGCTTTGCGCAAAAAAACTCCTTTGCTATTGTATGTAAGACGGTTTGGCAACTGTCTACAAAAAAAGCAAAGGAGTTTTTATATGACCATACATACAATAGCACACACAACATGGAATTGTAAATACCATGTCGTTTTCGCTCCGAAATATCGTAGAAAGGCGTTTTATGGCGGACGTCGTCTAGAGATAGGAGCCATACTTAGGGAATTATGCCGGTGGAAAGGTATAGGTATAATAGAAGCCGAAGTCTGTCCGGACCATATTCATATGTTACTGGAGATACCGCCTAAGTGTTCAGTAAGCAGTATCATGGGTTATCTCAAAGGAAAGAGTAGTCTTTCAATGTACGAACGGTGGCGAAAAGCAAAATTCAGATATAGAAACAGAGAGTTTTGGTGTAAAAGGGTACTATGTTGATACCACCGGAAAGAATACTCAAAAGATAGCTGAGTACATACGAAATCAACTAAAA
>VOFD01002188.1_pt1 | contig 35873 bp, 41 predicted proteins | sample 5384101 | NCBI WGS metagenome assembly VOFD01 (sample SAMN12384723, study PRJNA508395) | human gut metagenome | isolation source: healthy gut C | host: Homo sapiens
GCTGGCCGCCCGAAAGGCTCTTGGGGTAGACGTTGGCCTTATCGGCCAGACCTACGCGGGCCAGAAGCTCGTCGGCGCGCTTGGAGATGGCCTCTTTGTCCTTGAGCTTGAGCAGGCTGGGGGCCAGCTCAAGGTTTTTCTTGACGGTCAGGTGGGGGAAGAGGTTGAAGTGCTGGAACACCATGCCCATCTTCTGGCGGACGGCGTCGATGTGGTCATCGTCCACCTCCACGCCCTCAAACTTGATGCTGCCGCCGGTGGGGATCTCCAGCCGGTTCAGGCAGCGCAGGAAGGTGGACTTGCCGCAGCCCGAGGGGCCGATAAGGCAGACCACGTCGCCGCGGTAGATGTCGATGTCGATGCCCCGCAGCACGTCCAGAGTGGGGGCAGCCTGCTTTGCGCCCTTGCGCTTTTCGCCGCCGTAGGTCTTGGTCAGGCCCCGGACTTCCAGGATCTTATCGGTCACTTTGTGCCAGCCTCCTCTCAAATTTTGCAAGCAGCCAGGTAAAGAGCATCACCAGCACCAGATAGATGAGGGCGACGCCGCACAGGGGGAACATGGCCTCGTAGGTGCGGTTCATGATGCCCTGGGCCGCATACAGCAGCTCCTTGCCGCCGATGACGGTGATGAGGGACGTATCCTTCAGCAGCATGATGAACTCGTTGCCCAGGGCGGGCAGCACGGCCCGGATGGCCTGCGGGATGATGATGACCACCATCGTGGTTATGTAGTTGAGGCCGAGGCTGCGGCCGGCCTCCATCTGGCCGGGGTCAACGGCCATCAGGCCGCCGCGGATGATCTCGGAGACATAGGCGCCCGAGTTGATGCCCAGCGCCAGCGCGCCGACCATTGTGAAGTTGCGGCTGTTGGCAAAGATGACCATGCTCATGATGAGCAGCTGCACCATCATAGGCGTGCCGCGGATGATGGTGGTGTACACCTGACACACCGCGTTGAAGAAGCCCAGCACCGGGTTCATGCGGCCGGTGCGCTGCTGGTCGTGGGCCACACGCACCAGCGCCACCACGCTGCCCAGCATGACGCCCATCGCCAGCGCGATGGCTGTGACCAGCAGGGTGGTGCCCACGCCGTTGATGTACTGGAGCCAGCGGTCCTTCAGGATGAATGCCTGATAAAACTTAAAGAAAATGTTCTGCCCGAAGCTGAGCGGCGTCCCGCTGTTGAGAAGCTCTTTCAGCAGCTCGTATTGTGCGGCCATTCGCATCCTCACCTTTTCTTTTTGTAAAAATTTTGTAACCGGTGGATTTCAAAAAAGGGGAGGAGCCTTTTCAGGCCGCCTCCCCCTGACGCGGAAAGAAACGCGCTGATTATTCAGCGGTGATGTACTTGTCCACGATGGACTGCAGGGTGCCGTCTGCCTTCAGCTCTTCCAGAGCAGCGTTGACAGCGTCTTCCAGAGCGGTGTTGCCCTTGGCCATGCCGATGGCGTAGTCCTCCTCGGCGTAGCTGGTGTCCAGAAGGACCAGACCGGGGTTGGCAGCGACGAACTCCTTGGCGGGGGCATTGTCGATGACGACAGCGTCCACCTGACCGTTGTTCAGAGCCTGCACAGCGGTCAGACCATCGTCGTAAGCCACGACTGCATCGTCGCCGAAGTCATCGGAGCAGTAGATGTAGCCAGTGGTGCCGCGCTGGGTGCCGATCATCTTGCCGGCCAGATCGTCGGGAGAAGCGATGTCAGAACCCTCGGGCACGATGATGGACTGGATGCCGGTAGCGTAGCTGTCGGAGAAATCCATGACGTTCTTGCGCTCGTCGGTGACGGTGACGCCAGCCATGGCGATGTCGGCCTTGCCCTGCTGGACGCTCAGAAGAGCAGCGTCAAAGTCCATGTCGTCGATCTGCAGCTCGAGGCCCAGCTTGTCGGCGATGGCCTGAGCGGTATCGATATCAATGCCCTCAAATGCGCCTGCATCGGTGGTCATCTCGTACGGAGGGAAGGCGGCGTTGGTGGCCATGGTCAGCTTGCCAGCCTCAACGGTGGTCAGCTCAGCAGCGGCAGCACTGGTGGAAGCAGCCTCAGAAGAAGCAGCCACAGAGCTTGCAGCGGAAGAAGCGGTGGAGGCAGAGCCGCCGCAGGCAGTCAGAGCCAGAGCAGCAATGGTCAGACCGGAAGCAGCGAGAAAGCTGCGGCGAGAGATCTTTTTCATATTCAAACACTCCTCTTTATGTGCATATCGTTTGCATCTCTCTGCTGCGATGCGATTCATCGAAAAATCAGAGAGCGTGTTTAGTATAGGTTGTACAATTTGAAAAGTCAAGTGTTGTGCAAAAATTCCATCAAATTGAAACCGAATTGCAAACAATTATGCAGAATAAAGCCGAAGAACGATGTATATATGCAGAAAGCAAGCCGCCCGGGAGGAAGAGCCATCACACGCTCCGCGCCAGCTCCTCCCTGCTCCGCTTGGGCACACAGTAGTTGCGGTCCTCGTCCAGATAATATTTGATGCCCGTCTCTTCGGTCATGGGCACGACCTTGGCGGTGTGGGGGGGTAGCCAAGCGCCACCATGAAGGCCAGCTTGTCCGGCTCGGCGATGCCCAACAGCTCGCTCAGGGCAGGCTTGTTGATGGCACCCATGATGCAGCTGCCCACGCCCTTGTCCCACGCGGCAAGGGTGATGTTCGCCAGCGCGATGCCGGTGTCGGTGTTGAGGTCGCCGGGGATGGCACTGTCCTGCAGGACGGCCAGATACATCACCGGCTGCTCGTCGGCTTTGGGTGTGCCCTGCTCCGGCGGCAGATAACCGGCCCACTTGACCAGCGGGTGGACTTTCGCCACCATTTCAGGGCTTTGCACCACCACCAGCTTCACGGCCTGACGGTTCGCGCCGCAGGACGAAAGGCGCAAAGCCTCGACCATATCCTCCACCACATCCTGCGGCACCGGCTTCTGGGCGAAGCGGCGGTAGGTGCGGCGGGCGGCAAGCGTTTCCATAATAGACATCAGCGGACACTCCTTTACTATATAAGTACAGCCTGATTATAGCATAGGAGCAGGCGCAGTGCAAGGAATTTGGAAGCGGCAGAAAACACGGATAAGACACGTCTGCGGGTGCTTTTTGCTGTTACAGCTTATTTGCTCTTCCACCCATGCCCCTTCGGCATGGGCAGGCCCAGCACCAGCGCGATGCCCACAGCCAGCGCCACGGCCACCTTGAAGGTGGAGATGCCGTTGGCCAGCGAAAGGGCATTCTCGCCCTGGATGAAGTAGTAGGCGGTGTAGTAGATGCCCGCGCCGGGGACCAGCGGGAAGATGCCGGTCAGCAAAAAGACCGTCACCGGCGCCTTGAGCAGCACGGCGCAGAGCCGCGCCACCAGCGACAGCGGGATGACCGCGATGAGGGAAGCTGCCGCCGCATCGGCCCCGTATAAGACCGCCAGCTCGTAGACGAACCAGCCCACCGCGCCCACCAGCGCACAGCAGGGGAGCGTGCGCCGGGGGCAGGCGAAGAGGATGGCGAAGCTCAGCGTCCCCGCCCCGGCCAGAAAGAACTGTGCCACCAGCTGGCCGATCTGTGTGCTTGTCAAGGTCATCATACCACCGTCACCCCCGTCAGCAGAGAAGTAAGGCTCAGCACGAGGCCGGCGCCGATGGCGATGCTGGCCGCGATGAGCAGGGCGTCTATCATCCGGATGGTGCCGGAGAGGTAGTCGCCCTGCACGAAGTCCCGGATGCCCATGGTGAAGGCGATGCCGGGGGTCAATATCATCAGGGTGCCGATGATGGCATGGCTGGACTCGATGCCCAGCAGGGAGCACCCGACGATGCAGACCAGCGTGATAAGGGCCGCCGCCGAGATCTTGCGGAAGCCGCTGGATAACCCCTTTTTCTCGCAGAGCAGCAGATAGCCGCTGACGAGGAAGCCGGCCACAGCCGCCGCCAGCGCCGAGCGCACCGTGCCGCCGAAGATGAGGGCAAAACAGGCTGCGCCGCTCATCCCGGCCAGAAGCTGGGTCCGGCCCTTGGGGAAGGGGATGCGCCGGGCCTCGGCCAGACGGCACTCGGCTTCGTCCAGCGTGACGCCCCCGGCTGCTATCTCGCGGGAAAGGGCGTTCACCGCGGCCACCCGGCCTAAGTGGGTCGTCCGCACCGGGACGTTCCGCACTTCGGCAATCTCTGCCGTGCCGGCGCTGGCGAAGATGCCGTTGGTCAGCACGTAGACGTGGAACTCCCGCAGATGGAAGCTGCGGGCCATGATCTCCATCGTTTGCTCCACCCGAAAGACCTCCGCTCCGTTTTCCAGCAGCGTCTCGCCTGCCGCCATGATAAAGTCCATGATGCGGCGCCGCTGCTCGTCGGTGGGATATAACTCTCTGCTGTCCATTCCGGCCCTCCTTGTCCTGCCTGTCAGAGGCGGACCTGTTCTCTCCTGCTATACTGTATCATAATTCCGGCGGCTTGCAAAGGCGTCTTTTCACATTTTTGCACAACTTCCGTCCTTGCCGTCGGGGGCGCAGTGTGTTACACTGATACTGACTATGAAAATGTCGAAAACGACAGGAGGAAAATGACTGTGAAGCAGAGTCTGAGTTTCGCGCGCCGTCTGGCGGCGCTGGTGCTGGCAGCGGTGATGCTGTGTGTGGCTGTCCCGGCGGCATTCGCCGAGGATGCCGCGCCCGGGGCCACCACCATCGGCGGTGCAAACACCACCCTTATCCCTGAGGAAGAGGAAAATTGTCTGAGCTGGCTCTTCGGCTCCAAAGATAAGATCACCATGCCCTATCTGAACATCAAGGGCAAGGGCCTGCGCCGGAACGTGACCCTCGACCTCGTGGACTGCCTCGTGGGCATCACCTACACCGAGCTTGGCTCCATCGGCAGCTATGTCAGCGCCAGCGCGGCGCAGGAGGCGTGGAAGGCCCAGGCCGTGGCCATCCACTCCTACCTCGAGTACCATAAGCAGTACGGCTCCTCGGCCAACGCCCTCATCTACACCCCCGTGGAGGACATCCCGTCCTCGGCCCGCTCGGCCATCCGCAAGGCGGTGGAGGCTGTAAAGGATGAGGTGCTGACCTACAACGGCAGCGTCATCGACGCCGTCTGGTCGGCCAGCGCGGGCTACAACACCCAGACCGGCGTCTACGGCACCTGTTCCAGCCTCGACGCCTGGGGCTCGGATGTGCCGTATCTCAAGAGCGTCGAAAGCCCCTACGAGCGCCAGTACCACGAAAAGCTCCGCCGCGTCATCGGCAAGGACTACGACTACACCGAGTACAAGGACAGCCGCACCGGTGAGCCTTACCAGAGCGCCGACACCACCCACAAAGACCTCGGCGGCTTCGTCCAGTACAACACGCTGGTGTCCAACGGCCGCAGCTACCGCTACATCAACCAGTTCGTGTCCTCCCGCTACTGCTTCGATTTCAGCGCAGATGCTGCGGGCGTGCCCTGCATGAACTACTATGGCTTTGGCCACGGCGTGGGCATGAGCCAGTGCGGCGCGGTGGGCTATGCCGCCGAGGAGGGGATGGGCTACCGCGACATCCTGAAGCACTACTACTCCGGCGTTTCCATCCGGACGGTGGGCAGCGGCACGAGCTCCGGCGGCGGTCTGTTCAGTTGGCTGCGCCGCCTGCTCGGTATGTAAAAAATCAAAAGGAATTGCGCAAAATACTTCTCAAATGAGGCGCGATTTGGTATACTGTACACGTTTGTACTCAAGAAACGGCTCTTTTGCGCTTCACGTCCCGAAATCGCTGGGACGATACGATAAATGATATTAGGTGGAGAGAACGGAATGCAGTTGGAGAAGGAAAAGAAAGAAAAGCAGGAGCGGGAGCGCTGCCGCGCACTGGCGCAGCGCATCGCGGAGGAGGCAAACCCCGCCTCGGCGGCCCTGCTGGGAGAGCAGAGCCTTCTGCTGACCAAGGCGCTGCGCCGGGCAGGCGTAGCGGCGGAGGCGTGGGCGGAAGGCTCGGAGGCAGAGCTTCTGATCGTGGTGGATCCGGCCTATGAGACGCTGCCGGAGAAGCTGCCCGCCCGGGTGCTGCTGGTGAGCGATGAGAGCACCGTTATGGCGGGCTGGGCCGAGCAGCTGGCCCAGAGAGGGTATTTCCGCGACTTTGGCTGGCGCAGCAAGGGCCGCGCCCAGCAGTCGGCGCTGTTCTGCACCAGCCAGCCCACCCAGCTGAAGATGGTGCGGGGCTACGAGCTGGAAATGGACATCCTGCGTGACCGGATGGTGCGCGCCGAGCGCACCTGCGGCGAGGAGGCCGAGCTGATCGCCCGGCTGCGTAGCGACCTTTCGCTCAGCCGCAGCCACGAGCAGCAGCTGGAAAAGGCACTGGGCGAGGTGACCGGCTCGAAGTTCTGGAAGATGACCTGGCCCATGCGCTATGTCGTCAGCAAGAGCCGCCAGCTCTGGCACACCCTGCCCCTCTTCGTGCTCCTGCGGGAGCTGCGCAGCGGCGGCATCGAGGGTGTGCGGGAACTGGCCCGCGCCCGCCGCGAGTACGCCGCCCTCTTCCCGGGCAAAGTCATGCGCGCCGACCGATTCGCCTCGGCGGAGCTGCTGGTGCATCAGGCGGAAGATCAGCCTGCAGGCCCCAAGATCAGCATCGTGGTGCCGCTCTACAACACCCCGCTGGACTTCCTCGAAGAGCTGCTGGATTCCGTCGTGAACCAGACCTACCGCAACTGGGAGCTCTGCTGTGTGGACGCCGGCACTGCCCCGGGCGTGGGAGAGATGGTCCGGCAGCGTGCCGCCGCAGACCCCCGCATCCGCTACAGGAAGCTGGAGAAGAACGAGCTGATCCCCGGCAACACCAACAAAGGCATCGAGATGGCCACCGGCGACTTCATCGCCCTGCTGGACCACGACGACATCCTCCATCCCTGCGCCCTCTGGTACGCCGCCAAGGCCATCGCCGAGCAGGGAGCCGACTTCGTCTATACCGATGAGGCGACCTTCGAGGGCAAGGTGGAGAATGTGGTGCTCTACCACTTCAAGCCGGACTTCATGCTGGACAACCTCCGCTCCAACAACTATATCTGCCACCTGACCCTCTTCAGCCGCCGGCTGATGGACGCCGCAGGCGGCCCGGAGCGGATGGAGTACAACGGCAGTCAGGATTACGAGCTCTTCCTCCGCCTGACCGAGACGGCCCGGAAGATCGTCCACATCCCCCACGCCCTCTATTACTGGCGTTCCAGTCCCGGCAGCACGGCCAGCGACATCTCCGCCAAGACCTACTGCATTGACGCGGGCATTGCCGCCCTCAAGGCTCATTACGCCCGCTGCGGCGTGGCCGTGGACGATGTGTCCCTCATCCCGGATACGCCGGGCTATTACAAGACCGACTACACCATCGCCCATCCGGGCCGGGTGAGCATCCTCATCCCCACCTGCGACCATATCCACGATCTGGAGACCTGTGTGGAGTCCATTTATGCCCGCACGACCTATCCGGATCTTGAAATCATCCTCATCGAAAACAACAGCAAGGCCCCCGAGACCTTCCGGGCCTACGAGCGGATGCAGAAAGAACACCCCGACACCCTCAAGGTCGTCACGTGGGAGGGCAAGGGCTTCAATTACAGCGCCCTGAACAACTTCGGCGAGAAGTTCGCCACCGGCGAATATCTGCTGCTCCTCAACAACGACACGGAGGTCATCACGGCCGCATGGCTGGAAGAGATGGTCATGTATGCCCAGCAGAAGCGGGTGGGCTGCGTGGGCGCCAAGCTGCTCTACCCGGATGACACCATCCAGCACGCCGGTGTCGGCTTCGGCATCGGCGGCGTGGCGGGCCATCTGCACAAGTACTATCCCGCCAGCTCCGATGGCTATATGGGCCGCCTGAACTATGTGCAGGACGTCTACGCTGACACTGCCGCCTGCCTGCTCATCCGCAAGGAGATCTACGACGAAGTGGGCGGTCTGGACGAGAGCTATGCCGTGGCCTTCAACGATGTGGACTTCTGCGTCCGCGTCCGTCAGGCAGGCTACACCAACGTCTTCACTCCGTTTGCCCAGCTCTACCACTACGAGAGCAAGAGCCGCGGCATGGAGGACAACCCCGAAAAGCAGAAGCGTTTTCAGGGCGAGGTGCTGCGTTTTCAGGCCCGCTGGGGCGACCTGCTGGCTGCAGGCGACCCCTGCACCAATCCCAACTTCGACATCCAGCGCGAAGATTTCAGCCTGAAGATATTGCCGCTGGAATAAACAAAAGAGGAACAACCTCTCAGTCTCGCTTCGCTCGCCAAGGCCGGGTTGCGGCTCCCAGCATCCGCGGCGCTTCGCTCGCGTCCTGCTGGCCGCTGCCCCAACAATGACTCCCTGTTTCCGCCACTGGCGGCGGTCGTCATTGTTGCCCCATCAAGGGGAGCCTTTGGCATGGCGGAAAGGCCTGAGCCATAAAACAAGGAGCATAAAACTTGGAACTCTCTGCCTGTATCGTTGTCTATAACGGCTGCGACGAAGCCCTCAAGGCGGCGCAGACGGTGCTGCAATACACCCGCCGCCACCCGCTGACCCTCTATCTGGTGGACAACGCCAGCCCCGACGGCAGCGGCGCACGTCTGGAAGCCGCCGTGAAGGAGCGGCGCTTTGAGCACTCAGCCCGGCCAGAAGGTCGAGGTGCGCTGCCGCAAGGAGAACGGCGGTTTCGGCACCGGACACAACACCGTCCTGCCGGAGCTGACGAGCGATTATCACTTCATCCTGAACCCGGACATCCAGCTCACCGCTGATACCCTCAGCGATTTGGCCGACTGGATGGCCGCCCACCCGGATGCTGTGATGGCCCGGCCGGGACTGCGCTTCCCGGACGGCCGCACCCAGCATCTGCCGCTGCGGCGCTGTGCGCTGCGGCCGATGGTCTACCGTCAGCTGCCGTTCCTGAAATTCTGGGAAAAATATAACCGCGCCTATCTCATGGAAGGGGAAGACTTGTCTGCCCCCGTGGAGATCGAGTTCTGCACCGGCAGCTTTTCCGCCGTGCGGACGGCGGAGTTCAAGGCCGTGGGCGGCTTCGATGAGCATTACTTCATGTATGTGGAGGATGCCGACCTGACCCAGAAGATGCGCACCAAGGGAAAGGCTTATCTCGTGCCCCAGTACACCGCCATCCATGCGTGGCACCGTGCGGCCCACCGCAGCCTCAGGCCCTTCCTGTGGCAGACCGGGAGCCTGCTGCGGTATTTCTGTAAATGGGGGTTCAAGTTCTGAGTCCCTGCCGCGACGAAACAAGAGAGCGCCCGCCACAAAATTTTTGAGGCGGGCGCTCTTTCCTTGCTTTTTTTTCGATTTGATAGTAGAATAAGGTGTAATACTATCGCAAGCCTGCACGGTGAGCAGAGTGTATTGCGCAACATTGTTTACAGCGGACGCAGCTCCGCTTTGAATCCATACAGGGCAGGGCGGATACGCCGCCGTGCCTTGTACAAGCTGCACAACTTTTTTATTTCATAATATAAGGAGTGCACAAAATGAAAGGTATCATTCTGGCCGGCGGTGCCGGCACCCGGCTTTATCCGCTGACGATGGTCACCAGCAAACAGCTGCTGCCCGTCTACGACAAGCCGATGATCTATTATCCTCTGTCCACCCTCATGCTGGCGGGCATCCAGGACATCCTCATCATCTCGACCCCCACCGACACGCCCCGCTTCGAGGCGCTGCTGGGCGATGGCAGCCAGTACGGCATCCATCTGCAATATAAGGTCCAGCCGTCTCCGGACGGTCTGGCGCAGGCCTTTATCCTCGGCGAGGAGTTCATCGGCGACGACTGCTGCGCCATGATCCTCGGCGACAACATCTTCTACGGCAACGGCTTCTCCAAGATCTTGAAGAATGCTGTCTCCAACGCCGAGAACAAGGGCCGCTGCACCGTCTTCGGCTACTATGTGCCGGACCCCGAGCGCTTCGGCATCGTGGAGTTCGACGGAAACGGCAAGGTGCTCAGCGTCGAAGAAAAGCCCCAGCACCCCAAGAGCAACTACGCCATCACCGGCCTGTACTTCTACAACAAGGAAGTCGTCAGGATGGCAAAGCAGGTCAAGCCCTCCGCCCGCGGCGAGCTGGAGATCACGACCCTGAACGATATGTACCTCAAGCAGGATGAGCTGGACGTCCAGCTGCTGGGCCGCGGCTTTGCATGGCTGGACACCGGCACGATGGACAGCCTCGTGGAGGCAGCTGACTTTGTGCGGATGATCGAGAAGCGTCAGGGCATCAAGATCAGCGCCCCCGAGGAGATCGCATTCAAGTACGGCTGGATCGACCGCGATACCCTGCTGGAAAGCGCAGAGCGCTACGGCAAGAGCCCCTACGGCCAGCACCTCAAGAATGTGGCCGACGGCAAACTGAAGTATTAAGAGAGGCGGTATCCGCATGAAAATCATTGTTACCGGCTGCAGAGGCCAGCTTGGCACCGAGATCATCAAGCAGCTCCGGGAAGGCCGCAGTGAGCTTGGCCCCATCCCCGAGAAGCTGGTGAGCGCCACGGTCATTCCGGTGGACCTGCCGGAGCTGGACATCACCAACTACAAGATGGTGGATGACTTCATCCGCCGTCAGCGCCCGGACGTCATCATCAACTGCGCCGCTTTCACCAACGTGGACGGCTGCGAGGTGAACCATGACGCTGCCTTCAAGGCCAACGCCATCGGCCCCCGCAATCTGGCGCAGGCTGCCACCAAGACCGGCGCCCGGCTGGTGCACGTCTCCACCGACTATGTCTTCTCCGGCCGTGAGAACGGCGGCGTCCCGCAGGATGAGGCCACCATCCCCGGCCCCATCAGCGCCTACGGCTCCACCAAGCTCATGGGTGAGAAGTACGTCGAGCAGTTCTGCCACCGCCACTTCATCGTCCGCACCGCATGGCTCTACAGCTACTACGGCAAAGAACTTCGTCAAGACCATCGTGAACGCAGGCCGAAAGTTCGGCAAGCTGGAGGTCGTCAACGACCAGTGCGGCAACCCCACCAACGCCGTCGATCTGGCCCACGAGATCCTGCAGCTCTGCGTGACCCACGAGTACGGCCTGTACCACTGCACCGGCGAGGGCATCTGCTCCTGGTATGATTTCGCGTCTGAGATCATCCGCCTGTCCGGCGTGGACGCCACCGTGGCCCCCTGCACCAGCGAGGAGTACAAGTCGAAGCACCCGGAAAGCGCCGACCGCCCCAAGTGGAGCGCTCTGGACAACCGGATGCTCCGCTGCACCGTCGGCAACGAGGTGCGCGATTGGAAAGACGCGCTGGCCTGCTTCTTTGAGCACTGGGATGGCGAGAATGGCATGAAGTAAGATGAACGTCCTAGCCCTCTCAGGCCGCCTATCGGCGTCCAGCTGTTCCCCTTTTTGGCTTTGCCATTTTCCCCGACCGGGGAAATCTTTCCCAAAGGGGGGAGCCTTTGGCAAAGAGATAAACTTTGCGTGGACTGCCAAGGCCTCTCACTTTGAAAGACTCCCCCGGAGGTGGCACGAAAGTGCCAGAAGGGGGGGCAAGGTGGCATTGCGAAGCAATGACGGAGAGGGCAAGCCCGCTGACAAGAGAGAATAAACATCGAGGATATATCAATATGAAAACCTATCTGATCACCGGCTGTGCCGGTTTTATCGGCTCCAACTTTGTCCACTATATGCTCAAAAAATACCCCGAGATCCTGCTGGTCAACCTGGATAAGCTGACCTATGCCGGCAACCTCGAAAACCTGAAAGACGTGGAGGGCGACCCCCGCCATGTTTTCGTGCAGGGCGATATCTGCGATAAGGAGCTGGTGGAGAGCCTGTTCGCAAAGTATGATTTCGATTACGTCATCAACTTTGCGGCCGAGAGCCATGTGGACCGTTCCATCAAGAACCCCGAGATCTTTGTCCAGAGCAATGTCATGGGCACCGTGAACCTGCTGCAGCGTGCATAAGAGGCATGGTACGATGCTGACGCCAAGACCTGGAAAGAGGGCAAGAAGTACGTTCAGGTCTCTACCGACGAGGTCTACGGCGCTCTGGGTGCCGAGGGCTTCTTCATGGAGACCACCCCGCTGTGCCCCCACAGCCCCTACTCCGCTTCCAAGGCCAGCGCCGATATGTTCGTCATGGCATTCCACGACACCTACGGTATGCCCATCAACATCACCCGCTGCTCCAACAACTACGGCCCCTACCAGTTCCCCGAGAAGCTCATCCCGCTGATGATCAACAACGTCAAGCACCACAAGCAGCTGCCCGTCTACGGCGACGGTATGCAGATCCGCGACTGGCTGTACGTGGAGGACCACTGCAAGGCCATCGACATGGTGGCCAACGGCGGCAAGATCGGCGAGGTGTACAACGTGGGCGGCCACAACGAGCGGCCCAACATCTTCATCGTCAAGACCATCATCGCCCAGCTGCATGACCGCCTGCAGGACGACGGCATCAGCGAGGGCCTCATCAAGTATGTGGCCGACCGCCTGGGCCACGACCGCCGCTACGGCATCGACCCCACCAAGATCAAGAACGATCTGGGCTGGTATCCCGAGACCCCGTTTGAGAAAGGCATCGTCCTGACCATTGACTGGTACCTCAACCACGAGGAGTGGATGGAGCACATCACCAGCGGCAACTACCAGAAGTACTACGAGGAAATGTACAAGAATAAGTAAGCGGAATTTCCGCGTTGCAATGAGAATGGCCCCCGCCGGAAGCAAGATCCCGGCGGGGGCCATTTTTGCTGCCCGTTACGAGTGGGCAGGGCGTTTAGAACATCTTTTCCCAGGTGGCGCTGCCCACCGAGCCATCGGCGGTCAGGCTGTTCCGCTTCTGGTAGCGGCGGACGGCTTCCGTGGTCTTGGCACCATATTTGCCGTCAGCGGTCAGGATCTCGCCCTCGCCGCGCAGTTTCTGCTGCACCAGCCGGACGGTTCCGCCCTCAGAGCCCTGCCGCAGCACGATGCCGGGGTAGGGCACATGCAGGCCGTGGGCAGCGGTGTATTTGGCGTAGATGGCATTCCAGGTGTTGGCACCCACTTTGCCGTCCACAGTCAGCTTGTTCCGCAGCTGGAACTCGGTCACGGCTTTCTCGCAGGCGGTGCCAAAATGGCCATCCACCTTGAGGATGTCGTGCCAGGTGCAGGCGTCGCGCAGGCCGTTGAGCCAGGTCTGCACCAGTGCCACGTCGGGGCCTGAAGAGCCACGCTGGATGAGGGAATAATAAGCGGGAATTGCCATGTGTGTGGTCACACTCCTTTCCGCCACAGGTTATGCGGCAGGGGAGAGGAGTGTGCGGTCGGCGCGGTCGGAGCAAACGCTCTGCACCCAGTCCACCAGCCGGAACCGGACGACGTACTCCCCGCAGATGAGGTCATTCTCCTGCGGGAGGGCATAGCTGCCGCAGGCCGCGCGGCAGAGGCTCGGGTAGAGCACGCACCACCAGTTTTTGCCGCTGCGGTCATTCTCCCCCAGCGTGAGGCGCACAGCGTCGTACCGCCCGGCAGGAAGGGCGGCGTTTTGATACCGGGTGGCGGCAAAGTACATGTTCACCAGTTCCACCCGGGCCGCCGGGGCAAGGCCAAGCCGGGCCAGCGTCTGGCGGGCGGTCAGCTCCAGCGCGGGCAGATTCTGTGCCGCCCAGTGCAGGGCTTCCGGCTGGGTGGACGCCCTGCACTGGGCATCTGTATAGGCCAGCAGGGCGTCCCGCACGGCCAGCTTGGCGGTCTGGTCCTGCAGGCTGTCGCTGTCGGCTTTGATGTGGAGCCGCAGGGTGTCGGCACAGAGGGCGGCCCCGGTGTCCAGCTGGGCTCGGCCCCAGTCCAGCGCAAACCCGCTCAAACCGGCCAGCACGCACCCCAGCGCCAGCGCGGCACACCACACCGCCATTTCCCGGCGGGATAATTTTTTTGCAAACATAAAAACAGGCCCCTCTCTGGAAAAGTTATCCAGAGTATGGGCCTGTTTCTCAACGTTGATACAAAAACAATCAGTTCTTCAGCGACTGCATGGGAGCCGGCAGACGGCCGCCGCGGTTGATGAAGACCGAGGGGTCGTGCTGGTTGACGGGCATGATGGGGCCGTAACCCAGCAGGCCGCCGAAGTCCAGGATCTCGCCCGCCTTGCGGCCAATGGCCGGGATGACGCGGACGGCGGTGGTCTTGCTGTTCACCATACCGATGGCGGCTTCGTCCGCAATGAGGGCGCTGATGACGGCCGGGGTGGTATCGCCCGGGATGATGACCATGTCGATGCCCACCGAGCAGACCGCCGTCATGGCTTCCAGCTTCTCAATGGTCAGGCAGCCGGTCTCCGCCGCGTGGATCATGCCGTCGTCCTCACTGACCGGAATGAAAGCACCGGACAGGCCGCCGACGTGGTTGGAGGCCATGACGCCGCCCTTTTTCACGGCGTCGTTCAGCAGGGCCAGGCAGGCCGTGGTGCCGCAGCAGCCGCAGGTCTCCAGACCCATCTCTTCGAGAATGTTGGCCACGCTGTCGCCCACCGCCGGGGTAGGAGCCAGCGAGAGATCAATGATGCCTGCGGGCACGCCCAGTGCCTGGGAGGCAAGGTTTGCCACCAGCTGGCCCACGCGGGTGATCTTGAACGCGGTCCGTTTGACCAGCTCTGCCACCTGGTCGATGGGCGCGTCCTTGGGCAGGCGGGCCAGCGCGGCGCGGACGGCACCGGGGCCGGAAACGCCAACGTGGATCTCACAGTCGGGTTCGCCGGGGCCGTGGAACGCACCGGCCATAAAGGGGTTGTCCTCCGGCGCGTTGCAGAAGACGACCAGCTTTGCCGCGCCGATGCACTGACGGTCTGCCGTCAGCTCGGAGGCTTTCTTGACGGCCTCGCCCATCAGCTTGATGGCGTCCATGTTCAGGCCTGCCTTGGTGGCACCGATGTTGACCGAGCTGCAGACGATGTCCGTCTCGGCCAAAGCGCGGGGGATGGATTCAATCAGGCGTTTGTCGCCCGCCGAAAAGCCTTTGTGCACCAGGGCCGTGTAGCCGCCCACAAAGTTGACGCCCACCTTTTTGCCGGCAGCGTCCAGTGCCTTGGCAAAATCCACGGGGTCCGCGTCCGGGCAGGCACCCAGCAGCATGGCAATGGGGGTCACGCTGATGCGCTTGTTGATGATGGGGATGCCATACTCGGCGCTGATGTGCTCCACCGCAGGCACCAGATTGGCAGCCTTGGTGGTGATCTTATTGTAAACTTTCTCGCAGGCCTTTTTGGGATCCGGGTCGATGCAGTCCAGCAGGCTGATGCCCATGGTAACGGTGCGCACGTCCAGATTATCCTGCGTAAACATCTCGATGGTTTCGAGGATGTCGCCGGTGTTGATCATACTCATTGGTCGTTACCTCTCAAATCGTGTGCATGGCGTCGAAAACTTCCTGGCGGGTGAGGTTGATCTGCATCCCCATCTCCTTGGCCAGGGCGTCCATGCGCTGGTGCAGCTCCTCATGGCTGACACTGCACTTGGAGATATCCACCAGCATGATCATGGCGAACATGCCCTGCAGAATGCTCTGGGTCACGTCCTCAATGTTGATATTCAGTTCGCTGCAAAGGGTCGAGACTTTGGCGACCACGCCAACGGTATCATGACCCATGACCGTGATAAATGCTTTCATAATTTCTACCCCATAATTTAAGTTTGACCTCTCAGTCGAGCTTCGCTCGCCAGCCACTCCCTTTTCGGCACTTTCGTGCCAACTCCCCCGGCCGGGGGAGTCTTTCCTGACAGGGGAGCCTTTGGCAAATAGAGAAAGCTTCCATCGACTGCCAAGGCCTCCCCTATTAGGGAAGGTGGCATCGCGCTGGCGATGACGGAGAGGTTTCGTTCCCCTCAAGTATAGCAGATTTGCTGAAATTTGAACACTGTTTTTAGAAAAAAGAACCGAGAACACTCCCAAAAGACATTCTATGCAAAAACCAGATGAAAACAGCCGCCGCTTGTGTTATACTTATTTACAAATCTCGCACAACAAGCTGAAAAGGAGAACGCACCATGGAACAGCTTTTGAAAATTCTGGAAGATAACGCGCGGCTTTCCGTTGAGGACATTGCCACGATGCTGAATAAATCCCCCGCCGAGGTGGCGGCCATGATCGACCTGGCCCGGGCGCAGGGCATCATCAAGGGCTACAAGACCCTTGTGGACTGGGAAAAGGCCGGGGTGAACCGGGTGGAGGCGGTCATTGAGCTGAACGTCAGCCCCAAGAAGAGCCGAGGCTTTGATGAGATCGCGGCCACCATTGCCGCTTTTGACGAGGTGGAGAGCGTGCTGCTGATGAGCGGCGGTTACGACCTGCAGCTGGTCATCAAGGGCCAGACCTTTCAGGAGATCGCCCTCTTCGTGGCAAAGCGTCTGTCCCCGCTGGACGATGTGCTGTCCACAGCTACCCACTTTGTGCTCCGCACCTACAAGAAAGAGGGCCGTCTGTATCAGGACGACGAGATCGATGAAAGAGAGTGCACGGTGCTGTGATGGATTATGATAGACTGATCGCGCCTGCCGCCGAGGCCATGCGGCCCTCCGGCATCCGCAAATTTTTCGACCTTGCCGCCGAGATGCCCGAGTGCATCAGCCTCGGCGTCGGCGAGCCGGACTTCAAGACCCCGTGGGCCGTCCGGGAGGCCGGCATCGAGAGCCTCGAGCATGGCCGCACCCGCTACACCTCCAACGCGGGCCTCAAGGAGCTGCGGGCGGAGATCACCCGCTATCTCGCCCGCCGGATGAATCTCCACTATGAGCCCAGCCAGGTGCTGGTGACGGTAGGCGGCAGCGAGGCCATTGACATGTGCATCCGCACGCTGGTCCAGCCCGGGGATGAGGTCATCATCCCCGAGCCCTGCTTTGTCTGCTACGAGCCCATCACCACCCTTTCCGGCGGTGTGCCGGTCCATGTGGCCTGCCGACAGGAGGATGAGTTCCGCCTCAAAGCAGACGCCCTCAAGGCGGCCATTACCCCCAAGACCAAGCTGGTCATCATGCCGTTCCCCAACAACCCCACCGGCGCCGTGATGGAGCGGGAAGACCTGGAGGCCATCGCCGAGGTGCTGCGGGGCACCGACATCATGGTGCTTTCCGATGAAATTTACGCGGAGCTCAACTATGGCCTGCGGCCCCACGTCTCCATTGCGTCCCTGCCGGATATGGCGGAGCGGACCATCGTGGTCAACGGCTTCTCCAAGACCTATGCCATGACGGGCTGGCGGCTGGGTTATGCCTGCGGCCCCGCGCCCATCATCAAAATTATGACGAAAATTCATCAGAGCGCCATCATGAGCGCCCCCACCACCAGCCAGTACGCCGCCATCACGGCCCTGAAAGAGTGCGATGGCGAGATCGACCGGATGCGGGACGAGTACAACATGCGCCGCCGCCTGGTGGTGAAGAGCTTCAACCAGATGGGGCTGACCTGCTTTGAGCCCCGGGGCGCGTTCTATGCGTTCCCCTGCATCAAGTCCACCAGGATGAGCAGCCAGGAATTCTGCACAAAGCTGCTGGAACAGAAGCATGTGGCCATCATCCCCGGCGACGCCTTTGGTGCCTCCGGCGAGGGATATGCCCGGGTGTCCTACGCGTATTCCGTAGAGCACCTGAAAGAGGCCCTGAAGCGGATCAAGGAATTCCTGCAGGAAAACGGCATTTATCACGGGGAAGCATAACGGGAGGAAACAACCATGGCAACTTTGAAAAGCGTGACCGTCCTGGCCCCTGCCAAGCTCAACCTGGCACTGGATGTGGTGGGTCTGCTGCCCAACGGCTATCATAATCTGGATATGACCATGCAGGCCATCACCCTGTACGAGCGGGTGGTGCTCCGCCGGAGCAATACCCTGAGCCTGAGCCTGCCCGGCAGTCCGGTGGCCGCCAACGACAGCAATACCGCCATCAAGGCGGCCATTGCCTTTTTCCGGTACACGGGCCTTTTGGCGGGTGTGGACATCACCATTTATAAAAACGTGCCCGTCCGGGCCGGTATGGCGGGCGGCAGCGCCGACGCCGCCGGTGTGCTGGTGGGCCTGAACGCCCTGTACGGGGCCAAACTCTCCATGAGCGAGCTCTGCGCTCTGGGTGCCAAAATTGGTGCCGACGTGCCCTTTGCTCTCATGGGCGGCACCTGCCGGGTGCAGGGTGTGGGCGATATCCTAAAAGCCCTGCCGCCCTGCCCGGACTGCTGGTTCACCGTGGTGATGCCGGATTACGGCGTCTCTACCCCGGAGGCCTTTGCGGCTTATGACAAAGTGGGCAGCAGTACCCACCCGGACTGTGAGGCCCAGGAAAAGGCCGTCCGGGCCGAAGATCTGGCCGGGGTCTGCGCGGCGGCCGGCAACGCGCTGGAAGAGTGCAGCGGTGCCAAGGACAACGAGGCCATCAAAGCGGCTCTCCGCCAGCACGGCGCCGTCACGGCCCTGATGACGGGCAGCGGCGCGGCGGTGTTCGGCGTGTTTCCCACCGAAGAGGCCGCCCGTGGAGCTGCCGAGGCCCTCAAGGCCCAGTGGCCGCAGGTGTATGTGGCCCAGCCCGATAAAGGCGGTGCCCGGGTCGTCAGCCCCAAATGGCTGCTGTAAGCGTTTCAGAATGCATAAACCCTCCTTTCTCCGGAAATGCTATTCCAAGAGAAGGGAGGGTCTTTTTGTGCAGACCTTTTATAAAATCTGTCTGATTCTCATGATCATCGGCGGCATCAACTGGGGGCTGGTGGGCCTGTTCCAGTTCGATTTTGTGGGCTGGCTGCTGGGCGGCAGCAGCTCCATCTGGTCCCGGATCGTGTTCACTGTGGTGGGCGCAGCCGCGCTCTGCGGCATCCCGGGTCTGTTTTCCGACGAAGCAGAGTAACGCAAAAACGGCTCCTTGCAAAAAACGGCCCCTTGCAAAGGAGCCGTTTTTCTTGTGCCATTTTATTCTTCTTCCCAGCCGACAAGATCGGGCAGGGTAAGGGTCTCATCAGAGCAGTGGGGATTGGTGGTACCATGGGCCGCCAGAGACGCCCGCTCGATCTCCCGCACGATGTCGTTGATGGCCCGGCAGTCTTCGGGCAGGTCGGTCTGGTTGCGGCCGGAGTGGGTGAACAGAATCTTGCCCAGGTGGCCCACCACCAGTGTCAGGGGTAAAATCTGGGGGCGGATTTATCGTAGTGGTAGCCCGCGTCTTTGGCGGCCTTGAAAATTTTCTGGGCCGCAAAGCTCCAGCTCAAAAGGCCGCGGGTCTGTTCCACACCCAGATACCCGTACAAAACGCCCGGTGCGTCGCAGATGACGGGGAACGGGAAATCAGAGCCCCGGGTGGCCGCAGCCACGCTCTGGGCCGAGGAGCGCACCACGCAGGCCAGCCGCACACCTTTCAGGGCAGGCAGGGTTTTGAGATAGCGGGTGACATACTCCCGGGTGACCGGGTGGTCGAACCCGGGCAGAAAGATCATGCACAGCGGCCGGGTGCCCTCACACAGGGCGTAAAAATCGTTGCCCGGCACCGTGGGGGTGTCGTAGGTAAACCGGGGGATGCTGGTCCCCACCAGATGCTCACTTTTCATACCGCAATGCACATCCTTTCCATCTTCACCAACAAAGCAAGAGTCATAGGGTATTTCCCGCCTGCGGCGGGAAATACCCCTGCTGTACCCCAGATGCCTATAAAAAAATCCACACACTGGCTTTTGCAAAAGGCCAGCGGTGGATGCATTTCGATAAAAAGATCCCGCCCGGTCGTCTGCGGTCAATCAAACCTACCCTTGCGGACAGGTGGGTGCCCTGTCGCCGGTTTCACGCTTCCTCATCGAGCCTCCATGGTCGACCCATGGCGGGGAGGTCTGCATTCCACCGGAGAACTCCAAGCTCCCGTTGAATGATTAGTAGGATCATATAAACCGCAACAAATCGCGCCGGGCAGGAAGTCTTGCCTGGTAATTTGTCTGGAAAATAAGGGATTTACTCGATCTCGAACTGGTCGGACAGCCGCTTCTCAAACAGCTTGCTCACTTCCAGCAGAGTCTCGTCATCTTCCACAACGTCCAGATACTCGCCCTCGTCGTCTTCGCCCACGCTCAGGATGACCAGCTGTGCATCATCGTTCACATCATCCTCGTTCTCGGCGTATTCCACAACGGCCAGGTAATGCACGCCCTTATGGTCCAGAGCGTCGATCACTTCAAACGTGACCTCGTTGCCGTCCTCGTCCTCGAGGGTCATCAGGTCGGGCTGATATTCCTCTTCGGCACCCGGGGTCTTGATTTCATCTGCCATAAGTTCGTTCTCCTGTAATATCGTAAATTTTGCATAAAATCGTCATAGCTCTGCCCTTTGCGGGGAGTGCCCGCTGCTGGGTACGCCTATAGTGTAGCGTTTTTTTGCCCGCTCGTCAAGATGTTTTTCGCACAGAAAACGCGCCGCAAATTTTCACGCATTTTCCTCTCGCCTATTGGGCAGGAATATGCTATACTAAACGTTGTGTATCAACGCAGAGAATTTTGGGAAGAAACCATAATACAGGATATGCAAAAGGGGTGTGGAGTATGAATCTCAGGCCAAAAAAATATTGCGCGGCACTGGCGCTGGGTCTGGCACTGGTACTGGCGGGGTGCAGCGGGCTGCCCACCCTGCCGGGGCTTGGCGGCGACAGCAAGCCCCAGAGCATCAGCCGCCCTGCGGTGGAGTCCGGGGAGCTGCAGTTCACCCACCCGGCGGCAGGGGACACCATTGCCGTGTTCGATACCTCAGCGGGCGTGTTCAAGGCCGTGCTGTTCCCCGGCGAAGCCCCGCAGGCCTATGATAATTTTGCAGGCCTGGTGCAGAGCGGTTATTATAACGGCCTGACCGTTTCCCGGGTGGAAAAAGATTTCCTTGTGGAGGCCGGGCAGGGGGCCGACGGCAAAGGCACCACCATCTGGAACGGCAGCCGCTGCCCCGTTGAGGTGAGCGACAAGCTCCACCATTACCCGGGGCCCTCTGCATGGCCACGGACACCTCCGGCCAGTGCGCCAGCGTCTTCTATGTCATGGACACCCTGCCGGGCAGCGATTCCGTCACGCAGGAGCTGGTGGACCAGATGAACGCGGCCAGCTACCGCGCCGAGGTCGTTTCCGCTTACCAGACCGTCGGCGGGGCACCCTACCTCGATTACACCGATACCGTCCTCGGGCAGGTGTACGAGGGAATGGATGTGGTGGATGCCATCGGGCAGGCGGCGGTGGATGAGAACCAGAAGCCGACGGAGGCCATCACCATCAACCGTGTGAGCATTGAGACGTATCAATAACGCAAAAACACAAAAGGGACGCTTTGCGGCGTCCCTTTTTGCTTAAATTTCCCCGGGGTGATCTTTCCGCCAGGCAAGGTAGTCGTCCAGGATGACGGTGGCGCTGACGGAATCCAAAATCTCTTTGCGGCGGCTGCCAAAGGTGCCGCTCTCGTCGAGGAGGTCGGCGGCGGCGCAGGTGGTCTGGCGCTCGTCCCACATCCGGACGGGCAGCCCGCTCCAGATCTCCACGGTGTTGGCCAGCTTCCGGCTCTTGCGGGCACGCTCGCCCTCGGTGCCGTCCATGTTCAGCGGCAGGCCGATGACGATGAGCTCGGCCCCGATCTCTTTGGCCACCTCGCACACCCGGGCGGCCACCTTGTCCCGGGCCTTGAGGGTGATCTGGGGCGTGATGGCGGTGGTGAGAAATTCGGTGCGGTCGCAGGTGGCGAGGCCGGTGCGGCTGTCACCGTAATCTACTGCTAAAATTTTCATAGGATGTCCTTTCTGCTTGCTGGTTTTCTCCATTGTACCACAGAATAGATGTCCTTGCAATTTTGTGGTAGAATAAAAATATTACATGGCGAGCAAGGAGAAACTATGCTGAAATTCGTGTTAGGCGGCTCCGGCAGCGGAAAGACCACCCTGCTGTACCAGCGCATCCGGGCGCGGGCCGAGGCGGGCAGCAGGAGCATCCTGCTGGTGCCGGAACAGTTCACCTCGTCCACCGAGGGCCGCATTTACCGGGAACTGGGGACAGCCTCTCCGGGCTGGTGGAGAGCTTTTCCTTCACCAGCCTCGCCGAGAAGATCCTCTCCACCGAGGGCGGCGCAGCGGTGCAGACCCTGTCGGATGCCGGGCGGACAGTGCTGGTCCGCCGCGCGCTGGAAGAGCTGCAGGACAACGTCCATTATTACTATCGCCACCGCCGCTCTGCCGCCTTCTGCCAGATGGCTGCGGAGACCATCGACGAGCTGAAGAGCGCGGGCCTTTCGGGCCAGCAGCTCTATGCGCTGGCCCGGAACTGCGGCACGGAGAGCGGCAAACTCAGCGAGCTGGCCCTCATCTTCCAGGGGTATGAAACGCTGCTGGCCCACACCGGCATGGACCCGGCGGACCGGCTGGAGCTGGCTGCCGACCGGCTGGAAGCGGCACTGGCGGCGGGAAAGCTGCCGGAGTTTTTGCGGGACCGGGCGGTCTTTGTAGATGAATTTGATACGTTCAACGCCCCCAAAAAGAGGCTGATGGGGGCCATGCTGGCGGCATTGCCCATGGTAACGGTGGCCTTGTGCGATGACGGGACCCCGTTGCAGCCGGAAGATCTGAGTTTGTTCTCCGGGGCCAAGCAGGTGGCGGCACAGCTGCGCCAGCTGGCCCGGAAAAACGGGGCGGAAGTAGCCGTGCCGGAGCTGCTGCGGAAAGACCTCCGCCATCAGGATGCCCCGGCGCTGGCGGCTGTGACCCGCCTGCTGGAAACAGGCCGCTGTGAACCTCTGTCCCCGGAAACGGCCGGCGGGTTGTACCTGTTTGCCGCCCCCAGCCGGGAGGAAGAAGCCAGGGCAGCAGCGGGAGCCATCCGCCGCCTCATGCGGCAGGGGGTCCGCTGCGGGAAGATCGCCGTGGTCTGCCGCGACATTGCAAAGTACCGCGCCGCCGTCCGATATGAGTTCCGGATGGCGGACATCTCCCCTCTACTGCGATGAGCCTACCACGCCGGAGTTCAGCGCCCCGGCCACCGCCGTGCGAGCCCTGCTGGCTCTGACCCGGGGCGCGGAGCTCACCGAGCAGCTGACCACCCTGGCCAAGACCGGCCTGTGCAGCCTGACCGAGGAAGAGGTCTGCGCGTTGGAAAACTACGCCTATACCTGGGCCCCCAATGCGGCGGCCTGGCGGGAGGAGTTTACCAAAAATCCCAGGGGCTTTGGCGATAGGGAACCCACCGAGGAGGATACTGCCAACCTGGCCCGGGCCGAGAAAGCCCGTGCCCTGCTGGTGGGGGCCGTGGACACCCTGCGGGGCAAGCTGCGCTCCGCCAATGCCGAGCAGATGAGCCGGGCCCTCTATTTCTGCCTCAAAGAATTGGGGGCCGAAGATCAGCAAACCAGCCTCATCGAGGCCATCCGGGCCGAGCGGGGCATCCCCGCCGCGGAGGAAGCTGCCCGGGAGTGGAATGTCGTCATGGGCCTGCTCAACGAGATGGCCCGCCTGCTGGGGGAACAGACCGTCACGGTGGCGGAGTACGAGGACCTGTTCGGCCTGCTGCTCCGCGCTTCGGATCTGGGACACATCCCCCAGACGCTGGACGCCGTGGTGCTGGCTGGTGCTGGCAAAATGCGGCTGGACGACCCGGACTATGTGTTTGTTCTGGGGCTGGCGGAGGGCGAGTTCCCCACGGCTCCCGGCGAAAGCGGTCTGCTGACCCATGCGGACCGCGATGCCCTGATGGCGAATGAGATCGACCTGCCCGACTGCTTTGAGAACCGGGTGGTGCGCGAGCAGGTCTGTTTTTATAAGGCACTGACCGCCCCGGCCAAGGGGCTCTGGATGAGCTGGCCCAAGGGGCAGGGCCTGACCCCTGTGCGCGGCCCTGGAGCCGATTGTGGACGCGCTGGACCCTGCCCCGCCGGAGCTGGAATTGGCTGACCTGGCCGCCACCCCGGCGGACGGGCTGGACTGCCTGGGCGGAGGCTGGCCCCTCACGGAGGTGGAGCGTGCCAGCCTGACCGAGGCCCTGAAAACACCGGGCACGGGACCGGAAGAAACCGAAGAACCGCAAGGCCTCGCCCTGCTCCGCCGGATGGCGGAAAGTGCCCCCCGGCAGGTGCACGACCTCACGGCTCTGGAAGCGCTGCTGGGCCGGCGGCTCCGCATCTCCGCCCAGCCAGCTGGAAAAATATTACACCTGCCGGTACGGCTATTTTCTGCAATACGTTCTGGGCCTGCGCCCCCGCAAGCGGGCCGAGCTTTCCGCCGACCAGAGCGGCACCCTGATGCACTGGGTGCTGCAGATGGCGCTGGACCCGAACCCCGGCCCGGACAACCCCTGCGCCAACGCCATGACGCCTTTTTTGGAGCTGGACGACGAGGCCATGGCGGCGCTGGCCTCCCTGCTGGTGGACGAGTACGCAAAGCGCTACCTCCCCGAGGACACGGCCCGCTTCGCCTATCTGCTCTCCCGCCTGAAAAAGAGCATGACAGGCCTGCTGTGCTACCTGCGGGACGAGCAGCGGCAGTCCAGTTTCCGCCCGGTGGCCTGTGAATTGAAGATCGGCCGGGGGGAGGATTCCGTCCCCGGGCAGACCTATCATCTCTCGGACGGGCGGACGGTGCAGCTCATCGGCACGGTGGACCGTGCCGACGAGTGGATCGAGGACGACGGCACCCGCTGGGTGCGGGTGGTGGACTATAAGACCGGCACGAAAAAGCTCGACCTGCGGGAAGTCTACTGCGGCCTCGACTGTCAGATGCTGCTCTACCTGTTCAGCCTGACCCGGGACAAAAGCGGCCGTTTTACTGGGGCAGAGCCTGCGGGCGTGCTGTACCTGCTGGCCGACCCGGCCCCCGAGACGACCACCCGCCAGAACGCCGCCAAGAGCGTGGAGTACAAGCTGGACGGCCTGGTGCGGGACGAGCAGAAAGTGTTCGACGCCATGGATGCCGACGAGACGGGGCGGTATCTGCCGTTCTCGTTCCGCAACGGTGCCCCCAGCCCCTACCAGAAAGACAAGCGGGCGGACATCGCCAAGCTGAACCGCATCGAGCTGCATCTGGACGACCTGGTCACCCGGATGGGCGAGCAGCTCTACGGCGGGCAGATCGCCGCCGAGCCGCTGGTGACGGGCCGCAGCCCCTGCCAGTGGTGTGATTACGGCTTTATCTGCTGCCATGAGACGGGCATCGGGGAGCGGGCCCTGAACGCCCCGGAAAAGCCTTTTGAACCCGAAGAAAAAACCGAGGAGGAGGAAAAAGCATGAGCGAACCCAAATGGACGCCCGCCCAGCGCGCCGCCATGGAAGACCGGGGCGGTGCGCTGCTGGTGAGCGCGGCCGCGGGCAGCGGCAAGACCGCTGTCCTGACGGAGCGGGCCGTCCGGCTCATCACCGACCCGGAACACCCCGTGGACGCCGACCGGCTCCTCATCGTCACCTTTACCAACGCCGCCGCCGCCGAGCTGCGCGCCCGCATCGGGCAGGCACTGCTCCGCCGCAGTCAGGCAGAGCCGGGCAACACCGCCCTCCGCCGCCAGCGGATGCTGCTGCAGCGAGCCCCCATCTGCACCATCGACGCCTTCTGCCTCGACCTGCTCCACAAGCACTTTCAGGCGCTGGACATCCCGCCGGACTTCACCCCCGCCGACCCCGGCAGCGTGGAAACCTTGCGGGCAGCGGCTCTCTCGGAGACGCTGGAGCACGCCTACGCCGACCCGGATTTCTGCGCCTTTGCCGACCTGTACGGCAAGGGCCGCACGGACCGGGCGGCGGGGGAGACGATCCTACACGTCTATGACTTCCTCCGCGCCCTGCCGGACTATGACAAAAAGCTGGACGAATTTTTAGCCCCGTGGGAAGCGGAGAACGGGTTTGCTTCCACCTGCTGGCACGACATCCTGCTGCGGGAGGCTGCCCGTGATGCGCAGTCGGCCCGGGAGCTGTTCGAGGCGGCGCTGGCGGATGCAAACACGGACTCTGTGCAGGAGCTGGGGAAGCACAGCTGAAAAAAAAGACGCCTGCAGCCATCCGGAAAGCCGAAGAGGCGGTGCAGGAAAAATACGAGGAAGTCTGCGGCCGGCTGGAAGAAGCCGCCGCCCGGCTGGGCGAGGTGGAGCGGCTGGCCCGGGCCGGGGAGTGGACGACCCTTTACGATAGGCTCACCCCCTCTGTCCTGGGCATGGAGGAGACGCCGGGCCTGAAAGGCTCCCGCAGGCGGCTGAAAGGCGACCACAAAACCGCCATCAAGACCCGCGCCAGTGAGGCGGCAGACCTGTTTGAGACCATCTGCGGCCTTGTCTCCTGCAGCATGGAAGAGGCCGAGGCGGACCGGAAAGAAGCCCTGCCCCGGCTCCGGGCCCTGTTTGCGGCGGTGCGGGATTTTGATGCCCGCTTCTCCGCCAAAAAGCAGGAGCGGAAGCTGCTGGAATTCAGTGATTTTGAGCATCAGGCTCTCCGCCTGCTGCGGGACGCGGACGGCAAGCCCACCCCGCTGTGCGAGAGCATCCGGCAGAATTACGCCGCCGTGATGGTGGACGAGTATCAGGACACGAACGCCCTGCAGGACGCCCTTTACACCTGCCTTGCCACCCCCAGCGGGGATGATTTGTTCCTCGTGGGCGATTTGAAGCAGAGCATCTACCGCTTCCGTCAGGCCGACCCCAGCATCTTCCGGCAAAAGCTGGATCGCTGGCCCCTTCTGCCGGGCGGAGTTGCCCGCCCCCGCCCGGAGGAGGGCACCCCGGGCCGGAACGCTCTATTGGCGCTGGATGCCAACTTCCGGAGCGCGCCGCAGGTGGTAGCGGGCATCAACTTTTTGTTTGAGCAGCTCATGACTCCCTCGCTGGGCGATACCGCTTACGGCGACGGCCAGCGGCTGGTCTGCGGGGCACCGGGAACGTACGCGGGCTGTGTGGAAGCGCACTTCCTGCCCGACGACACGGCGGAGACAGACGCGAATTTCATCGCGGAAAAAATCGAGCAGCTGGTGGCGGCCGGGGAGCCGGTGCGGGAGGGGAGCGCGACCCGCCCGGTCCGGTATGAGGACTGCTGCATCCTGCTGGCGGCCCGCGGCGACTTCCCGGCCTATGCCGAGGCACTGACGGCCCGGGGCATCCCGGTCTATGCCGACGCCCGGGAAAACCTGCTGGACGCCACCCCACATCCGCCCCCTCATCGCCCTGCTGCGGGTCATCGACAACCCCGCGCAGGACATCTATCTCGCTGCCGCCATGCTGGGGCCGATGTTCGGCTTTACGGACGACGACCTCGTCCGCCTCCGGGCCCTGCAGCGCAAGACCAGCCTCTATGGCGCGGTGCTGGCGGCAGTGCAGAGCGAGGAAGACAACGAGTTCACCCGGAAAGCGCGGGCTTTTTATGCCCGCCTGACGGAGCTGCGCCGGATGGCCCGGAGCGTGCCCGTGGAGGAACTGCTGGAGGAGATCTTCGTCTCCACCGGCTATCTGGCGGCGCTGGGCGTCATGGAGAATGGCACCCGCCGCCGGGAGGACGCCCGGCGGTTTGCGGCGTTCTGCGCCAGCGTGGGCGGCAGCGGCATCTCGGCGCTGGTGCGTGCCATTGACGCGGCGGCCCTGGCGGGCTCCACCGGGCAGGAGACAGTTCCCGGCGGCTCCCGCCCCGGCTGCGTGACCATCATGACCATCCACCGCTCCAAGGGCTTGCAGTTCCCGGTGGTGTTCGTGGCGGACACGGCCCGGCGGTTCAATGCCGCCGACACCCGCCAGCCGGTGCTGCTCCACCGGGAGGTCGGCGCGGGACTCCGCCTCCGGCCCGAGGCGGGGGAGGGCGCCTACAAGACCGCCGCCTATGCCGCCCTGGCCAATGTCCACGAGCAGGAAATGCGCAGTGAGCAGATGCGCCTGCTCTATGTGGCCCTGACCCGGGCGCAGGACGAGCTGATTTTGACCATTCCACTGGGGATGACCAAGACCACCAACCCCTTTGCCAAAGCGGCGGCGTTTTTGACGGCCGGGGCAGGGGAGACGCTGCACCAGCAGGCGGCCTGCTTTGCGGACTGGCTGCGGGCGGCGCTGCTGGTCCACCCGGGCGGCGGGCCGCTCCGCCGCCTGGCGGAGAATCTGGAGCTGCCGTTTGTGGACACCCGGAGCACCATTGCGGTGACGGTTCATGACGCCCCGGCGGAGGCGGTGGAGCCGGAAACGGCGGAAGAAATTCTCGAAACGGCCTCCGCCGACCCGGCCCTTGTAGAGACACTGCGGGCGGGCTTTGGCTGGCAGTACCCTGCAGCGGACCTGGCCGCGGTGCCTGCCAAGGTCAGCGTGACCAGCATCGTCCACAAGCAGGAGCAGACGACATTGGAGCGGCCCGCGTTCCTTTCCAAAGACGGCCTCACCGCCGCTGAGATGGGAACGGCCCTCCACGCCTTTCTGGAGCACGCCGATTTCGCAGCCCTTGCCGCCGGGCTTGCCGGGGGCGGGGATACACTGGCCGAGGCCATCCGCACCGAGCGCCAGCGGCAGGTGGAGGCAAAGCTTACCCCGCCGGAAATTGCCGGGAAGCTGGATGTGAGCAAGATCCGCCGCTTTGTGGAAGGCGAGGCTTTTGCCCGCATCCGGGCGGCAAAGCAGGTGCTGCGGGAGCTGGACTTCATCACGGCCCTGCCTGCCAGCGCGGTGCTGGCGGCGCAGGGGAGTGCCCGGCCGCAGGCAGACTCCGCGGCCGCCCAGGCGCGGGTGCTGGTGCAGGGCATTGCGGACATCGTGCTGGTGTTTGACGACCACATCGAGCTGCTGGACTATAAGACCGACCGCAAAAAGACGGAACAGGAGTTTCTGGACGCCTACCGTGCCCAGCTCGATCTGTACGCCCTGGCCATTGAAAAGCGCTTCGCGCCAAAGCCCGTGACGTATCAGGGAATCTACTCGTTCAGCCTGAACCGGCTGCTCGAAGTGAAAACATAATTTTTCAAAAATCCGCATAAAAATGCTTGACAGCCTCTCCGGGGTGTGGTAGAATACTCGAGTAAAGAAAGCAGCTACGGCCTGTGCCGCGCTCGCCTTGTGGGGTTCAAATCCCCGGGCTATACCCTGAAACGTATCTCCTGAGAGCAGGAGTGCGGCTTTGAGTGAATTGTGCGCGGCTGTCCGGAAACGGGCGGCCGCGTTTTCTACGCTAAATTTTGCAACACTATGGATTATTGTTTGGAGGTGCATTCATTATCGCTACCGCTGGAAAGTCGAAGGAACTGGAGATCAACGGTCAGATCCGTGACCGTGAGGTTCGCCTGATCGGTGCTGACGGCGAGCAGAAGGGCGTGGTCAGCATTCAGGTGGCCATGCGCGCTGCTGAGGACGCCGGCCTTGATCTGGTCAAGATCGCCCCGCAGGCTGTCCCGCCTGTGTGCAAGGTGCTGGATTACGGCAAGTACCGCTTTGAACAGCAGAAGAAGGAGAAGGAAGCCAAGAAGAACCAGAAGGTGGTCGAAGTCAAAGAGACCCGCCTCTCGCTCAACATTGACACCAACGACTTCAACACCAAGCTGAACCAGACCGCCAAGTTTTTGGCAGCTGGCCACAAGGTGAAAGTTTCAATCCGCTTCCGTGGCCGCGAGATGGCGCACAGCGCACTGGGTGCCGACGTGCTGAAACGCTTTGCCGAGGCCCTGCCCCAGGCAAGCATGGACAAAGCACCGGTGCTTGAGGGCCGCACGATGTCCATTCTGCTGATCCCGAAACCCAATAAGGACTAATTTTAGGAGGATACTAAAATGGCTAAGATGAAACTGAAGACGCACTCCGGCGCTAAGAAGCGCTTTAAGCTGACCAAGAACGGCAAGATCAAGCGCGGCCATGCATTCCGCAGCCACATCCTGACCAAGAAGACCACCAAGCTGACCCGTGGTTACCGTCAGCCCAGCTACGTTGATAAGACCAACGCAGCTACCATCAAGAGCATGCTGCCCTACGCCTAAGAAGCGAGCCGCAAGCACACAGACATTTACGAGACTAAAGGAGATATAAAAAATGGCACGTATCAAAGGCGCAACCATGACCCACAAACGTCGCAAGAAGATGCTGAAGCTGGCCAAGGGCTTCTACGGCTGCAAGAGCAAGCACTTTAAGATGGCTAAGCAGCAGGTCATGAAGAGCGGCAACTACGCTCTGGCTGGCCGCCGCATGAAGAAGCGCCAGTTCCGCAACCTGTGGATCTGCCGCATCAACAACGCTGTCCGTCCTCTGGGCATGAACTACTCCAGCTTCATGGCTGGCCTGAAGAAGGCTGGCATCGAGCTGAACCGCAAGATGCTCAGCGAGATGGCCATCAACGATCCCAAGAGCTTCGCAGCTCTGGTCGAGACCGTGAAGAACGCCTAATAGACCTTAAAAAAGACGCCCGCGCGTATTAATACGCGGGCGTCCTTTTTGTATGTTCTGGAGGGCAGCATGACTGAAAAAATCACCAGCCGGGAAAACGCAAAAGTCAAATACGCCTGCCGTCTGGCGTCCAGCGGGGCGTTCCGCCGCGCCGAGGGCCGCTTTCTGGCCGAGGGGCGGAAGCTCTGCCCCGAGCTGGCCCGTGGCGCGGAGCTGGAAACCCTGTTTTACACCGAAACGGCGGCTGAAAAATGCCCCGAGCTGGAAACTCTGCCGGGGGAGCACTATCTGGTGGAGGACCATGTGGCCGACAAGCTGGCCGATGTGGGCACCCATCAGGGGGTGTTCGGCGTGTTCCGCACGCCGGAGCATACGCTGGAAGAAGCCAGAACGGGCGGGCGGTATCTGGCGCTGGAGCGGGTGCAGGACCCCGGCAATGTGGGCACCCTGCTGCGCTCGGCAGCGGCCTTCGGCTTCGACGGCGTGCTGCTCAGCGACGGCTGCGCCAGCGTTTTCGCCCCCAAGACCCTCCGGGCCTCCATGGGGGCGGCGGTGCGCATCCCGGTCATCGAGGCCGGGAAGATGCCGGAGGCCATTGCCGCCCTGCGGGCAAAGGGGATCACCTGCCTGGCGGCGGCACTTTATAAGTCCCAGCCCCTGAGCGCGGCCGAGCCCCGCTACCCGGGCGGCGTCTGCGTCGTCATCGGCAGCGAGGGCCAGGGCCTGACGGATGAGACCATCCGCGCCTGCAACGGCACGGTGCGCATCCCCATGACCGACCGGGTGGAGAGCCTGAACGCGGGCATTGCGGGCAGCATCCTGCTGTGGCATTTCCGGGAGGAAAGCCTGTGAACGGCCCGGGCCTCGGGCAGATGAGTCTCTTCCCGCCCGAGCCCGCGCCGGAGCCGCTGCTCTGCTGGCTCTGGCTGGCCCACACCCTGGGTGCGGGCAGCGGCCACGCGGGGCAGGTGCTGGACGCTTTTGGCGGGGCCCAGGAAGCCTGGGAAGCCCGGGAAAGTGACGCGTTCCGGGCAGCGGCGGGCATCCCCGCCGCCCAGCGGGCCAGCCTGCCCGGGAACACCCCGGAGCACTACCGGGCCTTTGCGCGGCGGTGCGCGGCCCGGGGCATCCGCATCCTACCCTATGATGACCCGGACTATCCACTGGCGTTTTCCCGTATCCCGGACATGCCGCTGGTTCTCTACTGTACTGGCGACCCGTGCTGGCTCAACGAGCCTGCCACCATCGGGATGGTGGGGAGCCGCAAGCCCACCGAGTACGGCCAGCAGGCGGCAGCGGACCTGGGCGGAGCCCTGGCAAAAGCCGGGGCCGTCATCGTCAGCGGGCTGGCGGACGGGCTGGACAGCGCGGGCCACCGCGCCGCTGTCCGGGAGCACTGCCCCACCATCGCGGTGATGGGCGTCCCCATCGACCGCACCTATCCCGCCGCCAACCGGGAGCTGCGCCGGGCCATCGAGCAGAAGGGCTGCGTCATCAGCGAGTACCCGCCCGAGAGCGAGCCCGTGGGGCGGAACGGCTTTTTGCAGCGCAACCGCCTCATCGCGGCGCTGTCCTCCGCGCTGGTGGTGGTGGAGGCGCAGGAAAAAAGCGGCACCATGTCCACGGTGAACCATGCCGAGCGGTATGGAAAACCGGTGTATGCGGTGCCGGGCAGCATCTTCTCGCCCAACTCGCAGGGGACAAATGCCCTGCTGCGGGAGGGCCGCGCCAAGGCGGTCTGCAAGGCGGAAGACTTATTTGGCGTGCTGGGCCTCCGCCCGGCCGCGGCGGGGGCGGAGGAGCGCACTGCAGCCGCCCCGCTGAGTGAAAATGAGCGCCGGGTGCTGGCCTGCATCGGCCCGCAGGCCCGGGGCGTGGAGGAACTGGGGAGCCAGAGCGGCCTGCCCACGGCTCTGCTGCTGGGCACCCTGATGAAGCTGGAACTCTCCGGCCGGGTGCTCTGTCTGCCGGGAAAACGGTATATTCTGCGCTGAAAAGCGCATTTCTATATAAAAGGGAGAAAACGTATGTCGAAACTGGTGATCGTGGAGTCGCCCGCAAAGGCGAAGACCATTGGCAAATATCTGGGCAAGGATTACGAAGTAACGGCCAGCATGGGCCATATCCGGGATCTGCCCGCCTCGCAGCTTGGCATTGATGTGGAGCACGATTACGCGCCCCAGTACATCAGCATCAAGGGCAAGGAAAAGCTCATCAAGGAGCTCAAGAGCAAGGCCAAGCACTCGGATGGCGTCATCCTTGCGACCGACCCGGACCGTGAAGGGGAGGCCATCAGCTGGCACCTGGCCAACATCCTGGGCCTGGACCCCCACGGCAACAACCGCGTGACCTTTGACGAGATCACGAAGAAAGGCGTGCAGGAGGGCATGGCCCACCCCCGCGCCATTGACGAAGACCTCTTCAACGCCCAGCAGGCCCGCCGCGTGCTGGACCGTCTGGTGGGCTATAAGCTCAGCCCGTTCCTCTGGCGGAAAGTCCGCCGGGGCCTGTCGGCAGGCCGTGTGCAGAGCGTGGCCGTCCGGATCATCGACGACCGGGAAAAAGAGATCGAGAATTTCAAGCCGGAGGAGTACTGGAACATTGACGCCAGCTTCGGCGTGGGCCGCAAGACCTTTACGGCCCGCCTCTCCTCGGACGCCAAGGGCAAAAAGCTCCTGCCCCGCACTGAGGCCGAGGCCCGTGCCATCGAGCAGGGCCTGCAGGGGGCCGAGTACACCGTGGGCGAACTGAAAAAGGGCAAGCGCGCGAAGCAGCCCACCCCGGCCTTCATCACCAGTACCCTGCAGCAGGAGGCATCCCGCCGTCTGGGCTTCACGGCCACCCGCACCATGCGGGCCGCCCAGACCCTGTACGAGGGCGTGGACATTGCCGGGCATGGCACCATGGGTCTGATCACCTATATGCGTACCGACAGCCTCCGCATCTCAGATGAAGCCGTCGCCGCCGCTAAGGAGTATATCGCCGGGGCTTACGGCGAGAGCTACATCTGCCCTTACAAGCGGATGTGGAAAACCAAGAGTGCCACGGCTGCGCAGGACGCCCATGAGGCCATCCGCCCCTCGGTGCCGTCCCTGACGCCGGACGAGGTGGATCAGAGCATCAGCGGCGATACCGCCAAGCTCTACCGGATGATCTGGAGCCGCTTTATGGCCAGCCAGATGGCCGACTGCCAGCAGGATACCGTGTCCGTGACCGTCTATGCGGGGGACTACCGCTTCAAGGCCAGCGGCTACACGGTCACGTTTGATGGCTTTACCGCTTTGTACGAGGAAGCCACCGACGAGAAAGAAAAAAGAAAGAAACCAGCCTGCCCCCGCTGGAGCAGGGCCAGGTGCTCAAGCTCAAGGAGCTGAAGAGCGAGCAGAAGTTCACCCAGCCCCCCGCCCGCTACACCGAAGCCACCCTCATCAAGGCGCTGGAAGAGAACGGCATCGGCCGCCCCTCCACCTATGCGCCCATCATCACCACCATCATCGACCGCGGCTATGTGGAGCGGGAGCAGAAAAAGCTCAAGCCCACCCTGCTGGGCCGTGCCGTGGACGGCCTGATGCTGGAGCAGTTCCCCCACATCGTGGACGTGGACTTCTCCGCCCAGATGGAAAAGAACCTGGATAAGGTGGAAAGCGGCAAGGCTGACTGGCGCAAGACGGTGGACGACTTCTACCAGGGCTTTGCAGCCAGCCTGGAGCAGGCGGAGAAGAACATGGAGGGCAAAAAGGTCAAGGTGCCGGACGAGCCCTCCAGCGAGGTGTGCGACCTGTGCGGCCGCCCCATGGTCATCAAGGTGGGCAAGTATGGCAAGTTCCTGGCCTGCTCGGGCTTCCCGGAGTGCCGGGGCACCAAGCGGCTGGTCAAGGATACCGGCGGCATCTGCCCCAAGTGCGGCAAGGGCCGTATGCTGGAGCGCAAGAGCGCCAAGGGCCGCATTTACTACGGCTGTGAGCGCTACCCCGACTGCGATTTTATGACCTGGGACATGCCTGTGGCCACCAAGTGCGAGAAATGCGGCTCCACCCTCTTCCGCAAGGGCTCCAAGCTCTACTGCGCAAAAGAGGGCTGCGGCTTTGAGATGCCGGTGCCGAAGAAAGATTAAAACTCTCAGTCTGCTTCGCAGACAGCCGCTCCCCTTTCGGCACTTTCGTGCCACCTCCCCCGGCCCGGGGGAGTCTTTCCTGGCAGGAGCCCTTGGCAGTGCGGGAATGTTTCTACTGACTGCCTGGGGTTTTGAAGTAAGATGAAAGGGATATGAAATGCAAAATTACAAAGTTACTGTATTAGGCGCCGGTCTGGCGGGCTGCGAAGCGGCCCTCTGGCTGGCGGGCCGGGGCGTGCAGGTGGAGCTTTACGAGCAGAAGCCCGCACACTTCTCCCCGGCCCACAAGAGCGAGGGTTTCGCGGAGCTGATCTGCTCCAACAGTCTCAAGGCCGAGCGGCTGGACTCCGCCTCCGGCCTGCTGAAGGAGGAGATGCGCCGGATGGGCAGCCAGCTCCTGAATGCCGCCGAGGTGGCCCGCGTGGCCGCCGGCGGCGCGCTGGCTGTGGACCGTGACGCGTTCAGCGCCGAGGTGACGAGGCTGGTGGAAGCCTACCCCAATATCACCGTCCACCGGGAACGGGTGGAGCGGATCGACGAGAGTGCGCCCATCCTGGTGGCTACCGGCCCCCTGACGGACGGTGCCCTGGCGGACGAGATCGGCAAGCTGACGGGCGACGAGCGGCTGCATTTTTACGACGCCGTGGCCCCCATCGTGACGGCGGAGAGCCTCGACCACGAAAAAGTGTTTGCCGCTTCCCGCTATGACCGGGGCGAGGCCGATTACCTCAACTGCCCGTTCAACAAGGCGGAGTATGAGGCGTTCCATGCGGCCCTTGCCTCGGCCGAGCGGGCACCGCTCCACGATTTTGATACCGGGGCGGAGCAGTCCGCCCAGCCGGACCCGGATGCCCACGGCAAAAAGGCGGATACCGTCACGGTCTACGAGGGCTGTATGCCCATCGAGATCATGGCCGCCCGGGGTGCCGATACCATGCGGTTCGGCCCTCTGCGCCCGGTGGGCCTCATCGACCCCCGCACCGGCCACCGCCCCTGGGCCAACGTCCAGCTCCGGGCCGAAAACAAGGACCGGACGCTGTACAATATCGTGGGTTTCCAGACAAACCTGAAATGGGGCGAGCAGAAGCGGGTGTTCCGCATGATCCCGGGCCTGGAACAAGCGGAATTCGTGCGGTACGGTGTCATGCACCGCAACACGTTCCTGGACGCGCCCCGGGTGCTGGAGGGGAGTCTCTGCCTGAAAGAGCACCCCAACGTCTTCTTTGCCGGGCAGATCACCGGCTTTGAGGGCTATATGGAGAGCGCGGCCTGCGGCCTGCTGGCGGCCCGCAGCCTCTACGCCCGTCTGGAGGGAAAAGAGCTGCCCCCGCCCCCGGTGGATACCATGTGCGGCGCGCTCATCCAGTACCTCACCACCGAGAACAAGCATTTCCAGCCGATGGGCGCGAACATGGGCATCCTGCCCCCGCCAGAAGGGGGCAAAGGTGGCATTGCGAAGCAATGACGGAGAGGGCAAGGATACGAACAATCAGAAAGGAGTACCTATGA